>Ga0182024_10000057_pt1 | contig 204083 bp, 177 predicted proteins | sample P32metaG_FD_120480 | JGI IMG/M metagenome (GOLD analysis project Ga0182024, IMG submission 120480) | Permafrost microbial communities from Stordalen Mire, Sweden - P3-2 metaG (Illumina Assembly) | ecosystem: Environmental > Terrestrial > Soil > Wetlands > Permafrost | place: Sweden: Stordalen...
ATTCTCCCCATGGCACAGACGAAGGACTACTACGCGGTCCTCGGCGTGTCGGCTACGGCCGCGCAAGACGAGATCAAGAAGCAGTATCGCAAACTCGCCAAGCGGTATCACCCCGACGCGAACGCGAGCGAGCCCAAGGCCGCCGAGCGCTTCAAGGAGATCTCGGAAGCGTACACGGTGTTGGGTAACGCCGAGAAGCGGAAACAATACGACGAGATGCGGCGCCTCGGCGCGTACGGCGGATTCGGCGGCGCATCACCGTTCGCCGCTGGTCGTGCCGGCTCACCGAACGCGCGGCGCGGAGCACGGCCCGGCCCGGGTCCCGGACCTGGGCCCGGGGGTGGTGGCGCGGCGGGCGGCGCGTTCCGATTCGAGGACTTCGACGTCGGCGGGCTCGGCGGACTCGGGGATCTGTTCAGCTCGATGTTCGGCAACGGCGCGCAGCCCGGCGGTCACGCCGCCGGTCCGGAACGCGGGCAATCCGTGGAGACGACGTTGGAGGTGCCGTTCCGGACGGCCGCGCTCGGCGGGAAGGTGCCCATCGAGCTCGAAGTCACGGAGCAATGCCCCACATGCCATGGCAACGGGGGTGCGCCGGGCGCCACGTTCAAGACGTGTCCCGAGTGCAACGGGCGCGGCGTCGTGTCGTTGGGGCAGGGCGGATTCGCCGTGACGCGTACGTGTCCCGTGTGTCTGGGCCGCGGTCGCGTGCCGTCACAGCGGTGCCCGACGTGCAACGGCGTGGGCGAGGTGCGCAGCCGCAAGAAGATGCTGATCACCGTCCCGGCGGGCGCCGACACGGGCAGCAAGGTCCGACTGCGAGGACAAGGCGGCAAAGGTGCCGACGGCGGACCGGCGGGTGATATCGTGATCAACTTCCAAGTGCTGTCGGATCGATTCTTCCGACGCGACGGGCTGGACGTACTGGCCACCGTCCCGCTCAACATCGCCCAAGCGACGCTCGGATCGCGCATCAGTGTCCGGACCATCGCGGGCAAGAAAGTCGCGATCCGGATCCCGGCCGGTACCGCGTCAGGCAAACGCTTCCGCGTGCCGGGTCAAGGCATCGAGAAAGACGGGCGCCGCGGCGACATGATCGTGGACGTCACGATCAACGTCCCGCCAAAGCTGACGGACGAACAGGAGAAGATGATGCGGGACTTCGCGAATGCGGGGGGGATGAAGTACTGAGGACAGTGCCCTCACCCCTCACGGCTCACCGCTGTCCCTCTATCACCCCACCGCCGAGCACACAGTCATCCGCGTAGAGGACGACGCTTTGACCGGGCGCGATCGCGGCTACTGGGGTAGCAAGCGAGAGCTCGATCTCGCCGCCGCGGCCGGCGGTGGGTCCGTCGTGCATCTCCAGGTGCGCGATCGTCGCGCGTACCGGTGCGGCGCGATGCCGGACCTGCACCTCGACGTGGGCGCCGATTGGTGGCGCGGACGGCACGAGCCAATTGACCTCCCGGGCCACGACTGAATGGCCGAATAGCTCGTCGCGTGGACCGATGACGACCGCGCGATCCTCGGGACGGATCGCCACGACGTACAGCGGCCGTGACGAACCACCGGGCAGTCCACGGCGCTGTCCGACCGTGTAGCGCACGAAGCCGTCATGTTCGCCGATCACGTCGCCAGCGGTCGTGACGAAGGGCCCCGACGCCAACGCGGGAGCGTCCGCGCCCAATCGGCGTGCGACGACCGCCGCGTGGTCGCCGTCGGGCACGAAGCAGATGTCCTGGCTCTCGATCTTGTCGGCGACGACGTCCAACCCGAGTGTGCGGGCTCGGGCGCGGGTTTCCGTTTTGGTGAGCTCGCCGACCGGCAGGAGCAGCCGCGCGATGACGGCGCGGTCGATGCCCCAGAGGAAATAGCTCTGATCTTTACCCGGATCCCGGCCACGCCGCATCACGCCCTCACTGGTGCGTGCGTAGTGGCCGGTTGCGATCCACGGCGCGTCGAGCGCATCGGCTTTGGCGACCAGGTCGCGAAACTTCGTGAATGTGTTGCAGCGCACGCACGGGATCGGCGTCCGCCCGCGCGCGTATTCGCGCACGAAGTCATCGACCACATCGCGGCCGAACGCTCGCTCCATATTCAACACGTAGTGCGGGATCCCAAGTTGCTCGCAGACGCGACGGGCGTCATCGATCGATTCGAGCGAGCAGCAGGGGCGATCCGGGACACTGTCGCCGTGGCAGAAGAGCTTCATCGTGACGCCAATGACCTCGTAGCCGCGCTCGACCAGGAGCGCCGCGGCCACCGACGAATCGACGCCCCCCGACATGGCGGCGAGCACCCGTGGCCGCATCACGCGCGCGTGCCGCTCAACCGCCGCGCCTTCTCGGCCAGGGCGGGAAACAACGCCGCGACGCGAACCACATCATCATCCGTCGTCAGGGCGCCCAGGCTCATCCGAACGGCCGCCGCCGCGAGGTCCGGAGCCACGCCGATGGCGGCCAACACGTGGGACGGCGACACGCTGCCGCTCTGGCACGCTGAGCCCGACGATGCGGCCACGCCTGCGAGATCGAGCGCCATGAGCATCGACTCGCTGTCGGTACCAGGGACCGAGATGTTGAGGATGTGGGGCGCGCGGGGGCCGCCCCGTCCGTGGACGACGGCGTCGGGGATCCGCGCCATCAGGGCGGTCTCGAGTGCGTCGCGCAGCCGCACGAGGCGCGCGCACTCGGCGTCGCGTTCCGCCGTGGCCAACTCTGCCGCGCACGCGAATCCGACGGCGAATGCCACGTTCTCCGTTCCCGGACGCCGTCCGGCATCTTGCGCGCCACCGTGCAGCAGTGGCTCGAGCGGGGTTCCCCGACGGATGTACAGCGCGCCGATGCCTTTGGGCGCGCCGACCTTGTGGCCCGAGACCGTCAGCAGGTCGAACGGCTGGCGGCTCGCGTCGATCGCGATCTTGCCGAATGCCTGCACGGCATCCGTGTGAAACGTCACGCCGCGCGCGTGCGCGGTATGGGCCAGCTCGGGTATGTCCTGGATGGTGCCGATCTCGTTGTTCACCCACATCACGGAGCAGATCGCGGCGTCGTCGCGAACGAGCTCGCCGAACGACCCACGATCCACGCTGCCCCGCGCATCGACGGACAGCATCCGCTCCTCGGCCCCTTCCAACGCCGCCTGATGCACCGCGCCGAGGACCGCCTTGTGCTCGATCCCGGATGTGACCACGGCGCGCCGGCCCCGCTGGCGCGCCGTTCTCCAGGCGCCGAGGATCGCGAAGTTGTCGCCCTCTGTCCCGCAGGACGTAAAGCAGATCTCATCCGTGTGCGCGCCGAGACAGCGCGCGACCCGTGACCGGGCTTCATCGAGCGCGGCCCGTGCCTCCCGACCCCACCGGTGTATGCTCGACGGATTGCCGAATCGCGGGCCGAAGAACGGCGTCATCGCCGCCACCACTTCGGGCCGGACAGGCGTCGTCGCGGCGTGGTCGAGATAGATGGGCGACGGCATAAGCGAAATATATGACGTCGAAACGAACGGGCGACTCCTTGCTGCGCGGTGGCCGCGTCGAGCGCTCCGGGCTGGCGGCGGATGGGCGGTTGCCCCGGTCGCTGCGCCGTGCTAGACTCGCGGTCCACGTGACCGAGCATCCTGTTCCGACGTTTAATGCCCGCCTGACGGGGCTGTCGTGCTTTTCCTGCGGGACGGCCCACGACCACCGGGTCATTCAGGGTGTGTGTCGGGCCTGCGGGCTCCCGCTCCGGGTCGATTACGCGATCGGGCGGGGTGACCTACCGCGGCCCCGGCTGGCGTCGCGCGTGGCGTCGCTGTGGCGGTATCGAGAGGTGCTGCCCATCGCCGCCGACGAGGTCACGCTCGCCGAAGGATGGACTCCGTTGGTCGCCGTGGGCGACGGCGTCTGGATCAAGGACGAAGCGCGAAATCCCACTGGGTCGTTCAAAGCTCGGGGGATGTCCGCGGCCGTGTCGGCCGCCCTGGCGCTTGGCGCTCGGGCACTCGTCGCGCCATCGGCGGGGAACGCGGCGGGCGCGCTCGCGGCGTACGGCGCGGCGGCCCGGCTCCCGGTCACTGTGGCGATGCCGGACGACACGCCGCGCGGGTGCATCGAGGAGTGCAGACTCTACGGCGCGACGGTGCATCTCGTCCCCGGTACGATCGCCGACGCGGGCCGGTGGCTCCGCGAACACGGGCCCGCGGACGCGGTGGACGTCTCGACACTCCGCGAGCCGTACCGGATCGAGGGGAAGAAGACGATGGCGTACGAGTTGTACGAGCAACTCGACGGCCGACTGCCGGACGTGATCGTCTATCCCACCGGTGGCGGCACGGGGCTCGTCGGCATGTGGAAGGCCTTCGGAGAGATGCGCGCGCTCGGATGGCTCGACGCGGATGCGCCGCTGCCCCGATTCGTCTCGGTGCAGGCCGCGGGATGCGCTCCCGTCGTGCGGGGCTTCGAGTCGGGCGCCGACCGGACCGAGCCCTGGGTGGATGCCCGGACCCAGGCGTACGGGTTGCGAGTGCCGTCACCCATCGGGGGGTTCTTGTGTCTCCGCGCGCTGCGCGAAACGGGCGGGACGGCGTACGCCGTCCCGGAAGCCGAGATCGCGCCGGTCGTTCGTCGGGTCGCGGCCGCCACCGGGCTCGATGTCTGTCCCGAGACGGGCGCCGCGTGGGCCGCGCTCGAACAGCTCCGGGCGAGTGGGTGGGTCCGCGCCTCGGATCGGGTGGTTGTGTTCAACACCGGGACCGGATTGAAATATCGGTAGTCACCGGATCGTGGCCGCCGACAACTGGGCGCCACTGTTCCGGGGTGCCAGTCGATCCTTGAGTCTGAGGAATCGCGACTCGTACAGGTGGTAGCTCGCGCACGCGAGCACGATCGATCCCAGTGCGCCGCCGACGGCCGATCGCCACTGGGACTGCTCGAATGACGGGACATGGCGCACGATCCACCACATGACGATGGGGTGATAGACGTACAGGCCGTAGCTGTACCGGCCCGCCGCGCGCAGCGCGCCGAACTCCAACAGTCGCGACCGGACGGTCGCCGCCGTGAACACCAATCCCGCGAACGCCCAATCGAGCGCGGTGTAGCCGATCGTCATCATGCCGGGGTCCACGAATCGCACCGAAGGACGGCTCAGGGCCAGGACACCGACGACGGCCGCGCCCGAGAGCGCCGCGGGGATCACCCAGCGCCGGAGCGCCGCCTCGCCGCCCGGCCCGCGAAGTCCGAGCGCGAGAATGGCCCCGACGGCGAGGCCGTCGAGGCGACACGGAAAGAGCGCATATGCCGAATCGGGACTCGTGGTCGCGGTCACAATGGCGATGCGGAGCAGCAGCGCGCCGACCGCTACTGCGCCAGCGACACCGAGCATCGTGCGTCTCGAGCATCGCCAGACGATGAGCGGCCACACCAGATAGAACTGTTCCTCGATCGAGAGCGTCCAGAAATGCGTGAGGAACGTGAACGCGGGCGGATGGTTCAGCGCGATGCGCCAATCGCACAGATACGTCCAGTACCAGATCTGCTCGTGGGCGAGCGCGAGGTCATCGAGGCGGTGCGCCCACCCCAGCGCTGGCCGCACGATGAACACGGCAATCAGCACGCCGTAATACAGGGGTAGGATCCGGAGCGCCCGTCGGATATAAAAGGATCTGGCTCTGTCGGGCTCGAGCCGCGAGTCCCACAGGATGCCGGTGATCAGGAATCCCGACAGCACGAAGAACAAATCGACGCCCGACCACCCCAACGCAGTCACGGGCCCCCGCCAGAGGTGAAACGCCATCACGAGGATGATGGCGATTCCCCGTGTGCCGTCGAGCGCCGGGACATGACGCTCGGTAGTAGTCACCGTTGCGGCGCCCCACGACGAGACGTCCCCGACGTCTAACCGGGAGCCGACCGTTCCCGCGAGCATCGACCGGGGCACGGCGACCGGTGTATCGGCGCGGGCGGCGTTCACGCCGCGGCGAGGAGACTTCCGGGTCGGCGTCACGCGCGCGGCACGTCGGGCTGGTGCCGTTCCTTGGCCGGCGGGCGGGCTATCTTGTTGGCCATGCGCGCCTCGCCGGCCCTCACTCGCACGCTGGCTGTGGTCCTCCTGGCCGGAACGGTGATGCTCGGTCTGGGCGCGGTCGTGCATCCCATGCTACCGTCCGATCCCGTCGCCCAGCTCGGGGTCATGGCCGCCACCCCATATTGGCGCGCGATCCACGTCCTCATGATCGCGGGTTCGGGATTGATCATCAGTGGCATGTGGATCCGAGTATACATCGACCGATCCGGTCTGGTGGCGTTGCTCGTGGTTGCGCTCGCTATCGTGGCGGTGGGCGTAGCGTTCAATGCGTGGAACGTAGAGTTCATGGCTCACGACGGGTCGGGCGATGCCGGGCGCTTCGTGGCCGGCGACATGAGTGTGGTGCCCCAATTTGCGTTGGGCCATACGGGCGCTCTCGGCGCCGCCCGACTTGGCAACGTATTGGTGGCGCTGGGCTGCCTGGTGCTGGGATTCGTGGAGTGGCGCGATCCGGATCGCCCGGTCTGGATCGCCGGCCTCGCGTGGCTGGCGAGCGTCGGCGGTATCGTCGGCGTCATCGCCTTCGACGCCGGCAGTCGCGGTGCACTTGCGGCCGTGGCCCTCATGTCGGTGTGGGCGGCGGCGACGGCGGTGCTCGTTCTGGCGTCGCCCGATCCGCGGCCCGCACTCGTGCCGTCGTCGATCGGCCGCGCTGGCTAGGGCCGACGGGCCGGCGTCGGCGGCTGTCACTGCAGGCCCCCTCCGCCCACTTGGCGCCCCAGCGCGCCCGCAGTCGGGCGTGGCGACGATCCTAGAACGTCGAGACGTCGAGCGCGGCGACATCGTCGGCGCGCATCGTCTCCTGGGTCGTGAATGGCTCACCGTACCGCTGCCGGATGAGCGATCCGTAGTGTGCGGCCTGGTGGCGCACCACGTCGGGGAGCGGGTCGCCGTTGGGATAGACTTCACCGGCTTGGATGGCGTTCGTGAATTGCGACCCGTAACAGCGCACGGCATCGAGTTTCCGGTCGAACACATCGGTGATGTCTACCACGAACGTCGGCTTCGCCCAATCCTCGCGGAACGACACGCAGTAGATGACCTTGAACGGCCGATGCCGGGGCACGTCGGGTGCGACCTTGGCGAGCCCGGCGACGAAACACGCATCGCGGACGAGCTCCGACGTCACCCGGTGATCGGGGTGGCGACCGTCGGGCGCCGGCGCGATGACGACCCGGGGGGTGAATCGCCGGATGGCCCTCGCGAGTTGGGCGCGGGTGTCGGGCGTGTTGGTGATGCCCGCGTCCGGCAGCCCGAGGTTCTCGCGCGCGGCGAGCCCCAAGACGACCGCCGCGGCGGTCGATTCGGCCTCGCGGATCGCTGCGGTGCCGCGAGTCCCCATCTCACCGGCCGTGAGGTCGAGCACGGCCGTCCGCCGTCCGAACTGCGCGGCACGCAGGAGTGTCCCGCCGCACGTGAGCTCGACGTCGTCGCGGTGCGCGGCGATCGCCAGGACATCGACAGGTACGAAAGTCATGAGCGGTAAATGCAGTGAGGGCCGATCGCCGTCAATGGCCGCTGGACGGCGCGCGCGTCGGCCGCGCTGCGAGCAGCGCTCCTTGTAGGCGCTCCTCGTACTGCTACTCGTATCGGAGCGCGGTGACCGGGTCGAGTCGTGCGGCGCGGTACGCCGGGTAGATGCCGAACAGGATACCAGTGATCACGCTGCTCCCGAGGGCTGCCACGATGGCCAGTGGGGGGACGGACGCTGCAATGGGCGTCGTGGCCCGGACGATGAGCGCGATCGCCCAGCCGACGATCAATCCGACCACGGAGCCGATGCCGGTGAGCGTCACCGACTCCACCAGGAACTGCCAGAGTATGATCCACTTGGTGGCGCCCAACGCCTTCCGCACGCCGATCTCGCGCGTGCGTTCCGTGACACTGATCATCATGATGGCCACCACGCCGACGCCGCCGACCATGAGCCCGACTGCCGACAGCACGAACGTCACCAGAAAGAGCACGCCGAAGATCTTGTTGTAGAGCTCGAACAACTTGTCTTGGGTCAAAATGAAGAAGTTGCTGGTCTTGGCCGGACGCAGGCCGCGGGCACCCCTGAGACTCGCCGTGACGTCGTCGATCGCGTCTTCCCGGCCCACGCCCTCCCGCGGCTTGACGATCAACTGCGCGTCGCCTTCGTGGGCCGTGAAGTGGCGGAGCAGCGTTTGGATCGGCAAGATGGCCAACGCGCGTTCGCCGCCGAAGAAGAAGCTCGGATGGTAGTGATAGAGTCCGATCACTTCATACGGACTATTGTTGATCGACACGCTCTTGCCCACGGGATCACCGAACGGGAACAACCGCTCGGCCATCTTGTCGTTGATGATCACGACGTGGGCGCCGCTCGCGTTTTCCTGGGTCGTGAAGGACCGCCCGGGGTTGATGTCGCCGCCGTCGGTGTTCGTCCATCCCGGCGTGAACCCCTGGATCTGGGCCGCCGGCAGTGTCCGGTCGGCGTACTTGAACGATCCCGCGAAATCGACCTCCACCGTCACACCCGCCACCGACGGCAGTCGGCTGAGCACCGCCGCCTCCCCGAGTCGCAGCGGCGGATTGTGGATCCACGGGCACGTCTCGTCGGTGCCGTCGCAGGTGTTGAAGTCCACCGGGTAGCGCTCGACGAAAAACGTCGTGGCGCCGGCCGCCTCGATGTCCTTGGCCACGCTGACGTTGATGCCGTGGATGGCGGCCGCCATGGCGACGACCACGAACACGCCAACGGCGATGCCGAGAATCGTGAGCGACGCGCGCACCTTGTTACTGCGCAGCGCATCGATGGCAATGGCGACTCCTTCGAACAACGCCGAGATCCGCGCACCGACTAACACGGCTACTCCTGCCGGAGCGCGACGATCGGATCGAGCCGGGCCGCGCGCGCCGCGGGGTACGCGCCAGAGATGATGCCGATCCCCGCGCCCAGCGCGACGGACAGCCCGATCGACCACGGCGCGACACTCACCGGCAGGGGGGTCAGCTTGGTGACCACCTGGGCGAGAATGATACCCAGGGCGACACCGGTGGCCGCACCGAGGGTGCTGAGTGTCGCGGCTTCGATCAGGAACTGGGCCAGGATGTCGGAGCGACGGGCGCCGAGCGATTTCCGGATGCCGATTTCGCGCGTGCGTTCAGCGACCGCGACCAACATGATGTTCATGATCACGATGGCGCCGACCACGAGGCCGATGGCCGGGAGTACAACGGCCGCGATCACGAGGTACTTCTGAATCGACTGCCAGGTGGCGAGCGCCGCCGCAGGTGTCTGCAGCGAGAAATTGTCGGGTTGACTCGGATGCAGTTTGCGGCGCACGCGCATGATCTGCCGCACCTGCTCCTCAGCATCGGTGAGAATCTGATCGTCCGGTGCCTGGACGACGATCGCATCGATGACGCCCCGGTCGCGATTGAGCAGCCGGTGGACGGGCGCGCGGTAGGGCGCGATGATGAATTTGTCAAGCGAGAACCCGAGGGTACTGCCCTGCTTTTCCGCGACCCCGACGACCTCGTACGGCACGCCCGCCATCTTGATGGCGCGGCCGATCGGATCGACGGTGGGGAAGAAGTGGTCCTTGACATCCTGTCCGATGACGACGACCAACGATCCGGATTCCAACTCCTGCGTGGTGAATGCCCGGCCGCTGACGACTCCGAGTCCTTTGATCGTGAAATAGTCGCCGGTCACGGCGTACGTCAGCACTTCCCGAGGCCGCGCAAAGGGCGATTCGATCTTGATCTGATCCTCGCTCATCATGTACCACCGCGTCGCCGGCGGGAGGCCATCGACGACCGGATGGAGATCGTCCTCGGTGAGGCGCGGCCGGCGTCGCCAGTCGGCGATCATGGCGTCATCCACATCCCCGATGTTGAAATCGGGGCGCGTTCGGAGCTCGACCGTGTGAATGGCCATGATCTTCCCGACCAGGTCGTGCTCCATGTAGTTGCCCATCCCTTCCACAACCGACACCACGGCGATCAGGAACATCACGCCAATCGTGACGCCGAGCAGCGTGAAGAAGCTCTTCAGCTTCTGCACGCGGATCTGCTGCAGCGCCATCCGCAGCGCTTCGAAGAGCGACACGGGTGGCTACCCGCCCGTCGGCGGAGCATCACCCCGCCCATCGCGACGCTCGGAGTTGCCCTCGGCGTAGCGGTCGTCGCTGGCGACCAAGCCATCGCGGAGCACGATGACGCGGCGGGCGTGGGCGGCGATGTCGGCCTCGTGGGTCACCATGATCACGGTCTGCCCCTGCGCGGCGAGCTCGCCGAAGACCCGCATGATCTCTTCCGAGGTACCGGAATCGAGATTCCCCGTGGGCTCATCCGCGAGCAGGATCGACGGGCGATTGACGAGCGCGCGCGCGATCGCGACACGCTGCCGCTGGCCGCCGGAGAGCTCGTTCGGACGGTGCAGGATGCGCTCGCCGAGCTGGACCCGTTCGAGCGCCTCACGAGCCCGCGCGCGACGCTCGGTGGCGCCCACGCCCGCGTAGACCAGCGGCAATTCGACGTTGTGGAGTGCGGTCGCCCGGGGAAGGAGATTGAACGTCTGGAACACGAATCCAATCTCCCGATTGCGGATTCGGGCCAGTTCGTTGTCCGACATCTTCGAGACCTGATGGCCGTTCAACCAATACTCGCCCTCACTCGGCGTGTCGAGGCAGCCGATGAGATTCATGAGCGTGGACTTCCCCGAGCCCGACGGCCCCATGATGGCGACGTATTCGTTGCGTCGGATCGCAAGATCGACACCGCGCAGCGCGCGGACGATCTCGCCCCCCATGTCGTAGAGCCGCGTCAGGCCGCGCGTCACGATCACCCAGTCGCGCGATGGGACGGCGCCCAGCTGCGAGATGACGGCTCGTCGCTCGGCGGTCGTACCGAGGGCCACGCCGTCGGTCCGGGGCATCGCGGCGACCTCCGGGCTCACGACTTGGCCTGTTTGGTCGCCGAGCTGTCGGTCTTCGCTTGGCGCACGAGTGCGCTGTCCTTGAGCTCGCGAATGGCCTGGTAGGTGCCGCCGACGATGCGCTCGTTCTCGCGGAGCCCGCTCACGACCTCGAAATACTTGTCGCCCGCGATCCCCACCTTGACCGGCCGGAATGTCACCCGATCGTTCGTTCCGACCACGAACACGCCCTCCACGTCCCGTTTGCCCACCTCTTTGACGGGAGCGGCTCGACCGAGTGTAACGGCGGAATCGCCATTCGGCAGGTTCTCGTTTTCCCGGACCGTCAATGCGATGATGGGGATCGACAGGACGTGGGACCGCGTGTCGGTGATGACTTTCGCGGTGGCCGAGAAGTCGGGACGGGAGTCGGCGGGCGGGTTGAGGAGTTGGATCGTGACCTCGTAGTCCACGGCCTGATCGGTGGACGTGGCGTTGGCGGCGGCGCCCGGGGTCTTGATCGAGCTGTTCGCGATCTTGGTGACACGACCACGGAACGTGGTGTCCGGGAACGCGTCGAACTGGACGATCGCCGAGTCGCCGAGCTGAATGTGCGCCACGTCGGTCTCGTCCACTTTGACCTTGGTTTCGAGCACGCTCATATCGCTGATCGTGAGGAGCGTCGCGGCATCTTTGTTGAGCGTGCCTTCGATCGCCGTTTCGCCCTGTTGGACGATCAGCCGGGTGACCTTGCCGCTCATGGGTGCGCGAATGGTCGTCTTGTTCAAGTTGCTCTGGTCATCGCGGAGCGCGGCGCCCGCCTGCTCCACCAGGAACTGCGCCGCCTCGGTATTCGCCTTGGCGACATCCAGCGTCGTCCGGAGCTGCTCCAACTGCTCGTCGGAGATGAGCTGCGCGTTCGTCTTCTTGATCTGTGCGGACCGCTGGTAGGTGTGATCAGCCTGCAGCTCGTTGTCCTGCGCCTGGATCTGCTGTGCCTTGGCGGCGGACAGCGCGGCCTGGGAGCGCTCGACGGCCGCCTGATAGGTGGCGGGGTCGATTTGCACCAGGAGCTGGCCCTTGGACACCGTCTGCCCCTCTTTGACGGCGAGGGTGATGATGCGCCCGGAGATGTCGGCGCTCATATCGACCTTGGTGTGCGGCTGGACCTGGCCGCTCGCGGTGACCGAGGCCACGAGATCGCGGCGCGTGACTGGCTCGATGCGTACCTCCGCGCGCTTCGGCGCGCGGGTCGCGGCGATCACGGCGCCGGCGATGACGACGACGAGGGTGATCCCCCCAGCGATGGACCATTTGGCACGGCGAGTCATGTGAGATCCTGTGTCCGGCATGGTATACGGGCGGCGGTGGGGGGCGGCGTCGGGGACCACACCGTGCCCACCGATCAGCGAAGTGGGCGTCCGACCGCGCTCTCGAGCGCGGCGAACGCTTTGTGGTAATCGTACACAGCACCGATGCGATCGTTCTCCGCCCGCTCGTAGGCGGCCCGGGCATCGGTGACATCGACGAACGTGGCGGCGCCGACCTTGTAGCGTTCCTCGGCCAACACCAACGCCTCGCGGGCTGAGGCGGCGTTCTGCTCCTGGATCTGGACCGTCCGAACGGCCGTCGTCAGCGTGAGATACGCGGCCGTCACGTCCGCCGTCAGTTGCAGCTCACCGGCGCGCTGGTTGTAGCGCGCGTCATCCCGCACGACTTCCGCTTGCTCGACCGTCCGCTCACGCTGAAAGCCGTCGAAGATGGGAAGCGAGAGGGTCGCGGTGAACTGCCGTGGCGTGTTCGTGAACGTGAGCGGGAATTGCCGGTTTCCTGCCCGAATCTGCGCCGCCTGCGCCGGCGTCAGCGTCGTCGGCCCGCAGCTCCGCGTCGCCAGGTGCACCGCCTGCGCGATCGAGTCGAGCGAGAGACAGGGGCCGTTCTCTGCCTGGAGCTCGAGTTGGGCCTGATTGACGAGAAAATTGTTGTCGGTGTACTCGTACGTGTAGCCGCCGACCCCCGTGCTCAGGGAGAGGGTGGGCGTGTACAATCCGTTCGCACGGTGCACGCTCACGTCGGCCGCGTGCCCGCGGGCGCGCAGCGCGTTGACCTGCGGGTTGTCGCGGCGCGCGATGGCCAGCACGCTGTCCACGGTGAACGCGGGCGCCGTGACCACGTACGCGTCAATGAAGTGCACGCCTGGTGGCTGCGGGACACCGAGCTGCTGAAAGAGGCGCAGCTTGTCGATGTCCACCTGGTTGTGCGCTTGCAACGCTTGGACCTGCTGCTGACCGAGCGCCACCTCGGCCCGACGCTGGTCCAGCGGTGTGGCACTTCCCACCGCCACCCGCGCCCGCGCGAGGTCGGCCTGGGCGGTCGCGTCGATCACCAGCGTGTCTTGCAGCGCGGCCCGGGCCTGATCCTCGAGGACGTTCACGTATTGCATCGCGACGTTGCCGATCAGCGTCGCCGCGGCGCCCGTGACATCGGCGTCCGCGGCGCGCTGGTTCGCACGCTCAACCGAGGGCGTAAACAGCGTCGCGGCATTGAGGGTGTACGTCAATCCGAGCGCCCATTGCGACTGCACCGCATCGGAACTGGCCCCCAGCGCGCTGCCGCTGAAGAACACTTGGCCGGCTTGCTGATAGCCGCCGATCAACTGCGCCGACGCCTGTGGCAGCAGTTGCCCGTACGCGGCCCGGACCGCGGCATCCTGGCCGTGGCGCGCGGCGATCGACTGCAGGAACGTCGGATTGTTCCGTTGCGCGAGATTCTGGGCTTGGGCGAGCGTCAAGACCGGACCGGTCGAATCGGTCCCGGTCACCGGGCTCTGAGGGGCGGCGGTCGCAGTTTGCCCAGCGAGCGATGGGGCGAACACGCACATCGTGATGATGATTGACCGAAATCGCATCCTGAATTGGTCCAAGGGAAGACGTCCCGAGTTGCCGGCGGCGCCTGCTCGCCCTACGCGGCGAGCGGGCATGGGGTTTCAGCCCCTGGCGGGTTGCCCGAGCGGGCGGCCGCGTTTGGCGGTCCAGGACCGGCAATCGACGACATGTGGGGTCGATGACGCCGCGGGTCCGCCGGGCATCCGGCCGGCGGCTGTGGCAGGGTCCCTCGCATTCGCACGCGGCCGGTCGCTCGGGGCGGGAGTCGCCTAGCGCGGCGCGTCGTCTCGGGTCGCGACCACATCGCGAGCGGGGATGGACACCTTTAAGACGCGGCCCGATGCGTCCACCCAGATCTCGCGGTCGCCGCCCGTCGCTGCCGCAAGGTGCAGCCGCGTCGCGTCCAACAACCGTCCGCCGACCATGACGGAGTCGTCACCGACGACCGTGACTCGGACGACCGACTCCGCCGATCGGTGGGGCATGACTGTGGGGACGGTCACCGTCGTGCCAGGGACCGGACCCCGGTCCCCGATCACGCGCCTCGCGATGAAGTAATACTGATTGAAGACGTCGTCATCGAGCAGTCGCGCGTCCGCACCCATCCGGAACTCGGTCGCCGATTCTCCGTGGGGGGTTTGCGTGCGTTGGCTCGCGCGCCCGCGCACGATCTGCAGGGTGAGGAGTTCCTGTCGGCGCTCCGCGGACCGCACCTCGATCTGGTACCGCTGGGGCACGCCGGCGGAATCGGTCGCCAACGTCGGCGTGAGTCGTCGGTCCGCGTAGACTGACGTGCCGCTCACGATGAAGCCGTTGTCCGGGGGCGCCCCCCGCCGGATCGTGAATTCCTCGCGTCCGATCTTCGCGGTGCCCCGGACCACGGTGAAGCTGCCGGCATCGATCGTCTCGGTCACCTGGCCACCGCGGAGCAGGATCCCCCGTGCGGTCCCCGGTACGGTCGCCGGGGCTCGGCCGGAACCGAGGACGACCATCGCCGACCACGCGAGTCGGCGGGCATCTCGCATTAGCGTCGGTACGCGCCCGCCCGTCGGCGCGCCGCCATCACTCGGATGCACGGGGTGGCGCGAAGATCCGGTCAGCGATACGACCGCGAATGTGATCGTAGAGCGACGCACCTTTGGCAGCCGTCGCCGCGTCCTGGTCGGCCGGGCGCTGGGGATCGCGCGTCGTGCGCGACCAGCCCCATGCACCCGGTCGCCGGTTCGGGGCGTCCGGGGTATACTGTTCGGCCAGACGCATGTCTACGAGATGTGGAGCCAGGTACAACATGAGCGAAGTGTCGGCTTCACCCCCCCGTCGCCATCCCTGTGCATCGACGATGACGCCCGTGACGTTCGCTGCGCACGCATCGACGACGCGGACCCGCGCTGCCGCGGTCATCACGGTGGCGAGGGCTTCTTGGTGGGCGTCGTCTCCGTTGGCGGTGAGCAGAATGAACTCTCGGACGCCCGCGTGTTCCCACGAGGCGAGCAAGTCGCTGAGCAGCAGGTGAAGGGTCTTCTTGCGCACGGAGCCAGCACGGGGCCGGCCGTGGGCGGCGTCGGCGCTCACGCCGTATTCGACTGTGGGCGCGCGGAGGATCCCGAATTGGGCGGACAGGTCGTCGGCCAGCCGGTCAACCAGCAGCGTGTCGCAGCCGAGCGGCAGGTGCGGCCCGTGCGGATCGCACGTCCCGATCGGCACGATGAGCCGTGGGTCGGCCGCGACGGCTGCCGTCACGCGGTCTGGCGCGAGATCCTTTAGTCGCTGCGGAGTCGTCATTTCCGACCACGTCGAAGTCCCTGTTCGTCCCGGCCGCCGCGACGGGTTGCCGCTCGCGGTGCACGGGCCTGTGCGCCGTCGGCGCCGGCCCCTGCTCCTGCGCTCGCCCTGGTGGTCGGCGAGCGCCGCGGCCGCGTTGCTCGCGGCCGCCGGCTGGCTGCAGGCGCCCGCCGTACCTTATCTCCTGGTCTGTGCCGCCGCCACCGTGACCGCGGGTTGGGCGGGGCGTCGGCATCGGGCACTCGGCGCCTGGGTGGCGGTGCTCGCGCTCGCCATCTTCTGCGCGCTGGCGACGGCGGGGCAGCTGGCGCTCGATCGCGTCGAACAGTCGTGGGACGTCACCGTCGCGGCGATCACCAAGCACAGCGCGGCGGTGATGCATGACGAGCTGACCGCACTGGCCTCCGATCTGCACGACAACGCGGCGGTCGCCCTCGATGCGCCGTCCGATCCCACGGCCGCCTTTGCGTGGCTTGCGCCGCTGGCCCGCGGCGACGGCGAACGCAGCGTCGTGCTCTCACGAGATGGTCGGGCCGTGGCGTGGAGCGGGACGCTTCGCACAGTACCCGATACGAGTGGGGCGCCGTTCGCGGTCGTACGGACGCCGTTCTACGTCGCGTTGCAGGCCACCGTGCGCCGCGGGCCGGACCGTGCGGTCGCCGTCGCCCTGTTGCATGCCGAGCCGCCAGCAGACCGGCTCTCGCGCCCGCTCGACGAAGCGGTCGCGGCGCGCACGGGCGTCGATGGCTTCGCGCTCATGCCGCCGTCCGCGGGCGCCCCGCTGATCACGGACGATGTGCCGGCCACATTCGAGCCTGGTGGCGTGCCGCTCGCGACGGTGCGACCAATCCCACCGCAGCTCGAAGAAGCCACCGAACGGGCGACGGAGCGCGCGCAGTACAATTGCGCGTTGGCGTTCGTCGTGGCGCTCGTGGGCTTTCTCGTCGCGGAATGGCACCCGCGCCGCGCCGCGCCGGCGCGGCGACTGCTGGCGCTGGCGGTTCCCCTCGCCGCTTTGGCCATCGTGCCGCTCAACGCGTTTTCCAACACCAGCCGGTTGGTGGATCCGACGTATTTTTTCTCGCCGGTCGGTGGTCCGTATACGGCCAGCGTCGGCGCGCTGGGAGCGACCGGTGCGCTCGCACTGCTCGCCGCGCTCGCCGCCGCGCGCGCCCGCGTCCGACTTCGCCCGCGCTGGCTGGCCGCCGGCATCGCGTTGGTGGCCAGTATCGGCGCGCCCTTCGCCGTCGCGTACGTGGCGGGCGGGATCACGCCCCCAGGCGCCGCCGTCCCGCTGACGCTCTGGGTGGGTTGGCAGATCGCTCTCGCGCTGGGTGCCGCCGCGCTCCTCGTCGGAGCGGCCGTGGCCGCACGGAGCGCGCTCGGCGAGCGCCACGGTGTGTGGCCCGTGGTCGCCATCACGATCGCGGTGGGCGCCGCGATCCTCGGCCCGATCCTCTGGGTCGCGCCCGACGGATGGCGCGCGTGGTACGCGCTCCCGTGGTGTCTGGCCGGAGTGGCGGCCGCATTTGCGCGCGGCCCGCGCTGGACGGTCCTGTTGGCCGCGGTGGTCGCGGCGTTGGGATCCGCGGTGGTGGTGTGGGGGACGACCGCGCAGAAGCGCGTGGTGCTGGCCGAACGCGATCTCGCAGGGCTGGCGGTCCCGGATCCCAATGCGGTCGCGCTACTCGATCGCTTCGGCAACGAGCTTGCCGCCGCGCCCCCGCCGACAACTCGCGCCGATCTCCTGCATCGCTACGCGCGTTCGGATCTCGCCGCCGCCGACTATCCCGTGCGGCTCGCGCTGCGTCCGGCCGATGGAGGGCCTGGTGTGATGCTCGAGTTGGCCCGCTTCGACAGCGACACCGACGTCGTGGCGGCGATCGCCGCGGAGTCCCGCATCGCGCACGGGATAGTGCTCTCCGAAGCCGCCGGCTCACCCGGTGTGCAGCTCGTGCTCGCCGTGCCTGCCTCGAACGGAATGGTCACGACCGTCGTCGTCGCGCCGCAAACGCGGCTCATCGCGGCCAACTCGTTCGCGCCGCTCCTCGGTCTCGCCCCCGATCCCGGACTCTCGCCGCCGTACACGATCTCCTTGCTCGAGGTGGTCCCGCAACGGCACACGACATCCGGTGTCCCCGCCGCCGACGGGCTCGGACTCGACGCCGGCGACTCGACGGCCGCGGGCTCGGCCGCGGCCCAGTCGCCAGGCTCGTTCGCCGCGCCCCCGGCGGCCCGACCGACCGGGGTGCCGGTGCGATGGACGCGTGCCGGCAGCGAGCTGCACGGGGATTGGCTGGTCCCCAGTAGCGCGGGGCCGGTTCGAGCGCACGTCGAGGTGGAGCTGCGACCGTTCGATGCGCTGGTCCAGCGCGCGGTCCTGCTCGTGGTGCTGGATCTGCTCGCGGCCAGCCTGCTGTGGGCTGTGAGTGTTGCCGGCGATGGCGTGCTGGCGCGGTGGATGCTGGGGCATGTCCGGCGGTGGTCGCGGAGCTACCGCACGCAGCTCACGATCGTGCTGTTCGGCTTCTTCGTCGTTCCGGCGGTGATGTTCGCGACGTGGTCGTATCGTCGGCTGCGGTCCGATGATGCCGACGAGCGCGCGCTGCTCGTGTGGCAGACGCTCCGCGGCGTGGCCTCGGGCGGCCTCGACGACCTGTCCGCGGACGCGACGTTGGTTGGCACACCCATTCTGCTGTACGATGACGGTGTGCTGCGCGCGACGAGCGATTCGCTCTACGACGATCTCGCGCCGCTCGGCCGCTTCCTGCGTCCGGACCTCGAGCTCGGGTTGGATCTCGGCAACGAAGTACGAGCCAGCCGTTCCGAGGATCTGAGCGGCGGGCGCGTCCTGATCGGCTATCGGGCCGTCGATGCGTCGGGCGGCGACCGGGTGGTACTGGCCGCGCCGGCGCGCGGCGACGAGGCGGGACTCGACACGCATCGCGACGACCTCGGGATCCTCGTGCTGTTCACGACCGTGTTGGGGGCCGTCGCCGCGCTGGGACTGAGCGGCCTCGCGGCCCGGCGGTTCGCCCGCCCGATCGATGCGCTGCGCCGCGCGGCGCTCGCCATGGCGGTGGGCGACCGGGAGCCCGCCCTCGCGGGCAATCCACCCGTCGAATTCGCGCCGGTCTTCGCGGCGTTTCGTCGGATGGCAGCCGATTTCGGTGAGAGCCAGCGGGTGTTGGCGTGGGGGGAGATGGCTCGTCAGGTCGCGCACGAGATCAAGAATCCGCTCACGCCCATTCGACTCGGCATACAACATTTGCAGCGGGCGCGCGCGGCGCGGCGACCCGATTTCGATCACATTCTCGAGCAGAACGCGGGTCGCATCCTCGCCGAGATCGACCGACTCGACGAGATCGCGCGCGCGTTCAGCCGGTACGGATCAGCGCCCGATGAGCGGGCGCCGCCGGAGCCCACCGACATCCTGCACGTCGTCCAGGACGTCGTCGAGTTGGAACGGCTCGGCGCGGGCGGCGGTGTCGGGTGGGGACTCACGGGCGGAGACGATCCGGTCGTCGCGCTGGCGCGCGGCGAGGACCTGCGCGAAGTGCTCCTCAACGTACTGGAGAACTCTCGCCTGGCGCACGCCCGGCGCGTGGATGTGCACGTCGCGATCGAGCGCGGCTCGTCGGACCGTCCCCACACGGGGCCCGGGCGCGACGGGCCCGGTCGGGCGGTGATCACCGTTGACGACGATGGCGAGGGCATCGGCCCCGACGTCCTCCCGCGGATCTTCGAGCCACATTTCTCCACGAGGACCAGCGGTAGCGGCTTAGGCTTGGCGCTCAGCCGGCGAATCGTGGACGGCTGGGGCGGCACGATCGCGGTTCACAGCGAGGTCGGGCGGGGTACCCGAGTCACGATTGTATTAGCGTTGTCTGTCGCATGAACGGCCTCAACCTGACGACACGCGAGTTGCCCCCGCATCTGACGGGCTGGCAGCTACCTACCGATTGGCGCTGGGGCTCCACGGGGGTGACGAATGAATATCGTCACGCCCAGGAAGTGGTTGACGCGCTGGGACGGTCGCTGGCACTGGTCACAGCGCCCAATCCCGATCACTACGCGTGGCTGGCCGCCGAGGCTCGGCAACTCGCCCATCGCAGCCACCCGTCGGTGCCGACGACCTATCACTACTGGTCGGTCACCCGCGAGACACGCCGCGGCCCGGGGTATCTACGACGCTGGATCGAGGGCGAGACGATCGCCGCGCGTGTGGCGCGGCTCGGCCCCAACGAAGTGCCGTATGTGGTGCAGGTGCTGCGTGCGACCGGCTCTGCCCTGGCGTACATCCATGACAGTGGCGGGGTCCACGGGGCGCTCTCGCCTAACACGGTATGGGTGACACCGACCCGCCGCCTGTGGCTGCTCGGGTGGCAGTGGGCGGTGCCACGCGACGCGATCCCGGCCGGCCTCGCACCGGATCGGCGGTGGACCCCGTCGCCGCCCGAGAGCGTCGATGGCCGCTGGGCGCCGGATGTCCGAAGCGATCAGTGGCAGCTCGCCGCCATGTGCTTCGCGCTGTTGACCGGCGAGCTTCCACCGGCAGACGATGCGCCGCCCATTCGATGGGTGCGGCCCGAATGTCCGCAAGGACTGGCGACGGTGCTGGATCGCGCCCTGCTCGCGGCGCCCGATTCCCGGTTCGCGTCGGTGGGCGCGCTGCTCCGCACCTTGGAGCGCGTCTCGGCCCCGCCACGGTCGGGCCAGAGCTTGGGCGATGTCGAGGATGGTAGCGACGCGCCGGACGGCAGCGAGCAGCGGCTCCGGTGGGCACTGGGCGATGATTACGAAGTGCTGTCCCCACTCGGGAGCGGGACCTTCGGCACCGTGTGGCGCGTCCGCGACCTGTCGCTGGAGCGGGAAGTGGCGCTGAAGATGCTCCACCCACGGGTGGCGCGCGACGACGCCGCGGTCGGTCGTTTCCGCCGTGAGGCACAGCTGGCCGCGCAGCTCGCGCACCCCGCGATCGTGCCGGTCTACGATTGGGATCGTCGCGGCGATGTCGCCTGGTACACCATGGAGCTGGCCGAGGGCGGGTCGGTCGCGGAGCTCATCGCACGAAGCGGTCCGCAACCGCTGGCTGAGATTGCGCCACAGGTCGATCTGGTTCTCGATGGGTTGAGCGCCGCGCACGGGAGTGGGATCGTGCATCGCGATCTCAAGCCGGAAAACATCCTGATCGATCGCTACCGTCGGTGGCGCATGAGCGATTTCGGCATCGCGTACATCCCGGGCGAGACACCGGGTGGTCCGACCGGGACGCCCGCGTTCGCGGCGCCGGAGCAGCTCCTGGGTGAGCCACAGGGGTCGAGCGTCGATTGCTTCGCCATGGCGGCCATCGTCGCGTTCGTGCTCTCGGGGCATCCGCCGTTCGGCGATGGCGACGCCCGCGCGATTCTCGCACGCCAATTGGCGGGCGGGTTGGATGTTGATGTCTACCACGAAGCGCTCGCGGAGTGGTTGCGGCGGGGATTGGCTACGGCACCCGACGCACGCTTCGCAGACGCGGCCTCCATGCAGCGCGCGTGGCGGGCGACGGTCAGCACGGTCTCGCGGGCCGAGCGGCGCGCGGGCTGGTGGCGCCGCCTGGTATTCGGCGGCCCCGCGCCCGTGGCACGCACCGCGTTGCCGGTCGTCGCGCGCGGCACCTGACGCGTCGCGACCGGCGACGGATCAGTGCACCATCGCAGCAAATCGGTTCAGCGTCGCACGTTCTTCCGGGGTGAGGGCCTTGGTGCCCTCCGTCTCCGCCTTCCGCAGCAGGCGGACGATCTCGTCGCGATTGACGGAGTGCAGATCATCCAGCCGGATCGTGCGCCATCGGCGCAAACTGTCGGCGTCGCCCAGCAAGGGAGGCGGTTTCGGACCGGTGAGCTTTTTCTTCCAACTTCGGGCCGGCGACCGCAACTGCATCACCTTGAGAAAGAGATAGCCGGAGATGAATCCGCCAAGGTGCGCGAAATGCGCGATGCCCGCGCCGCCGAACCCACCGGCCCCCGACACGTCCATGGCCACGTAGGCGGCCACCATGATCCACGCTTGGACGGGGATCACACCCCAGATCAGAAACCGCTCGTGCGGCCAATACATCGCGTACGCCAGCATGACGCCCATGATCGCGCCCGACGCGCCGAGCGTCGGCACCTGCGGCGGCACGAAGGACAGGAGCGCGCCGCCGACGCCGCTCACGAGGTAGAGTGCGATGAAGTTGCCGCCGCCGAGTCGCTCCTCGACCCGAGGACCGAAGATCCACAGCGCGAACATGTTGAAGGCGATGTGAAAGATGCTGGCGTGCAGAAACATGTAGGTGACAAGCATCCAGGGCCGCTGGAGCACGTACGCCGGATAGAGGAGGAGCGCCGGGGTGATCCACGACACGGTTTGCTGCAGGACGTACATCAACACGTTGGCGGCGATAAGCCGGCGCACCCAGGGCGTCATACGTATACGTTCGCCTGGCGCGGCTCCGCAGGCCAGTGGGACGACCGTGCGACGTGGTTCGCCACGGTGCTGGCGCACGCAGCGGATCCGCCAGCGGCATCGCACCACTCCGTCGCGATCTCACTGACTGCGAACACGCCACCGGGACCCGACCGTGCAACTGTGCACGAGGACCCGCCGCTGTGACTGCACGGCTTCGTCGCGGGTGCAGGCCGAGCGACTGACGGTGCGTTGACGCCATGCCGCGAGCATCAGGCGCATGCTCGCCGCTGTCCGCTCGGCCGCCGTCCTTGGGATCGATGCCTACGATGTCACGGTCGAAGTCGATGCCGCGCTCGGCCTCCCGCAATGGACCATCGTCGGCCTTGCGGCGGGGGCGGTGAAGGAAAGTCGCGAGCGCGTGCACGCAGCGATCGTCAACGCCGGGTTTACGCTCCCGCCGCGTCGCGTCACGGTCAATCTCGCCCCCGCTGACACGCCGAAGAGCGGGTCGGCATTCGACCTGCCAATCGCGCTCGCGCTGCTCATGGCGACCGGTCAGCTCGCGCGCTCGGCCACCGATGGGCTCACGGTGGTCGGAGAGTTGGGACTGGATGGATCGATCCGCGCGATCCGAGGCGCGTTGCCGTTAGCCCGACACGCGGCGCGGACGCCGGGCGAGACGCTGGTGCTGCCTCCGGCCAACATCGCCGAGGCGTCGTTGGTGACCACCGTCCGACTGGCCGCGCTCCCAGAGCTCGGTCCGCTGGTACACGCCCTGCGCGACCAACTCCTGCCGGCCGTGCACGCCACGCGGCCCGCGTCGCGTGCGCCGATGGTCGAGGCCGTGGATTTCGCGGACGTCGCGGGGCAGGCGGGAGCGAAGCGGGCGCTCGAGGTAGCGGCGGCTGGTGGCCACAATGTCCTGTTGGTCGGGCCGCCGGGCGCGGGCAAGACCATGCTGGCCCGTCGGCTGCCGACGATCCTGCCGGCGCTCAGCGAAGCGGAATCGCTCGACGTGATCGCCGTGCACTCCGTCGCCGGTGTGTTGGCGAGCGACGACCCACTGCCGCCGCCCCGTCCATTCAGGGCGCCGCACCACACCGTATCGACCGCCGGGCTGCTCGGTGGTGGCGGCGCGCCGCGACCGGGCGAGGTCAGTCTGGCGCACCACGGCGTCCTGTTCCTCGACGAGCTGCTGGAATTCCCGCGAGCGCTCCTCGATGCGCTCCGGCAACCGCTCGAAGATGGCCGGGTCGTCATCGCGCGGGCCCGTCGGTCGGTGACGTTTCCGGCACAATTCACGCTTGTGGCGGCGACCAATCCGTGCCCATGTGGGCAAGCCGGCGATCCGCGCGGCGTCTGTCGCTGCACGCCAGCCGCCGTGTTGCGATACCAGTCCCGGCTGTCCGGACCGCTGGCTGACCGGATCGACGTGCACGTCACCGTCGGCGCGGTGCCGCTCCACGCACTCGATCCCGCAGTGTCCGGCGATAGCTCGGCGACCATGCGTGATCGGGTCGATGCGGCGCGGTGTATTCAGCGACAGCGGTACGACACACTCAGAGCCGAGTCCGGGATCTCCTGCAACGCCCACGCACCCGGACGGTGGTTGCAGGCGCGGTCGCCGGTGGCGCCGCGGGCGCGCGATCTGCTCACCGCGGCCGCCGAGCGGCTCGCGCTGTCGGCTCGTGGGTACCACCGTGTGCTCAAAGTGGCGCGCACGATCGCTGATCTGGAGGGCGACGATGTCGTCAGCGTGTCGGCGGTGGCCGAGGCGCTCCGATACCGCCCCACGGAGGGCGGCGTGGTCGCGGTGCCCCGGCCGGCGGGGCGCGGCGGGGCTGGCGCCGCGTGATGCACGTCGGCGATCATTCATTCATCCCCATAGCCTGTGACCGACACCGTCGAAACCGAGTGCACGTCCCCCGGAGCCGATCCGGTCACCAAGGAAGCCCAACTCGCACGTTGGTTGCGGGACCGCGGGTCGGTGCTGGTTGGCTACAGCGGGGGGGTGGATTCCACGTATCTCGCATGCGTGGCGCTCCAGACGCTGGGGCCCGACCGCGTGCTCGCGGTCATCGGACGGAGTCCCTCGTATCCGGTGGAACAGTGGACGACCGCGCGCGACGTCGCGGCGCGGCTAGCGCTCCCCGTGCTCGAGCTCGACACCACCGAGCTCGACGACCCCCGCTACGCGGTCAACCCGACCAATCGGTGCTTTTTCTGCAAGACCACGTTGTGGGGACGGCTCGTGCCAGTGGCGCGGGCGCGCGGACTCTCGGTGGTCGTCGATGGCACCAACGCGGATGACGTGCGGGACCACCGGCCAGGGGCACTCGCGGCCCGGGAGCACGGCGTGGAGTCGCCGTTGGCCCTGCTCGGCATGACGAAATCCGACATCCGCGACCGCTCGCGCGCCCTGGGATTGCCGACATGGGCGCAGCCGTCATCGCCGTGTTTGGCGTCGCGCATTCCGTACGGATCGCCGGTGACCGCCGACCGGCTCCGCCGGATCGAAGCGGCCGAGCGTGCGCTGCGAGACTTGGGGATCACGGGCGACCTCCGCGTGCGCGACCATGGCGACCTCGCGCGCATCGAGTTGCCGTCCCAGAGCTTTGGACATTGGTACGCGGCGGCGCGCCGCGACCAGTTGTCCGCCGCCGTGCGCGGCGCCGGCTACGAACTCGCCGCGCTCGACCTGTCGGGATTCCGATCCGGATCGTTGAATGTGCTGGCGGGTGTGCGTGTCGAGTGATCCCGGGCGCGACCACATGGCGGAGCACCTCACCGCGGCGCTCGAGCAGCTCGGTCTCTCGTGCCGCGTCGAGGCACGCGACGGACTGGCCATCATGTACCCGGTGTCGGCGGCCGACGTGCGATTGGCGGACGACGATGTCCGACGGCAGATCGTCACCCTCGGACGCGAGCGCGGTTTCACCCACGTCGCGATCGCGCTTGGCGTAGGGGGAGGATAGACCGATGGGCTGCCTGCGTCGCCTGGGCTGCTTGGTGCTGCTCGTCGTGTTGGCTGGCGCCGCGTGGATCACGAGCGACCGATGGCGCCCGTTGCTCCCGACGTGGGTGCCCGGCACGCTGGCCGCCCGGGCCATAGCCGCCGACAGCGGGTGGGTGCTGGTGACGGCGACCGGCGCGACGCGCGCCGAGCATTCGCTGGCCGCGCTGGGCGATCGTTCGGCGATGGTGTTCGCGTCGGTGCGACCGGCTGAGTTCGCCGGGTATATGCTGATGGACCTCGCCGGTCGGCTGCCGCCGGACGGCGACAGTACGCAGGCGGCGGTGATCGGCAATCAGCTCAGCGTGCGCACATCCCTCGACATTCGGGCACTCGGAGGCCGCGATGCGTGGGGACCGTTGGTCGCCGTCTTCGGGACGCGCGCGCCGCTCGTGTTCTCCGGGACGTTCGATATCGTGCGACCGGGCGTGGCGGAATTCCGCATCCAACAGCTCTCGCTCCACGCGCTGCCCGTGCCCGGCCCACTGATTCCGCGAGTGCTGCGCAGTGTCGAGAGTGGGCCGCACCCAATGGGGGTGGCCGCGAATGCGCTGTTGGTGAACGTGCCGTCGTACGTGGCCGACATCCGCGCCACGGGAGGCAAAATCCTCATCTACAAGAGTGTGCCGTGAGACCAGATCGGGATCGCCGCGCCCAGGAGCGGCGCGTCGCGTGAAATGCACCTGCCGAACCCGGACGGGACGGGAGCGCGCATGAGCCGGCGCGTCTTGGTGGTGGACGACGAGCCGGGAATCCGCGCCGCGCTCGGCCAACTACTGGAGTACGAGGGCTACGAAGTCCGAACCGCGGCCAACGCGGCGGACGGGATCGGCCAGGTCGGGTCCTGGCACCCCCACCTCGTGTTCCTCGACGTGAAGATGGCTGGGATGGACGGGCTCGAGGCGCTCAAACGGATCCGCGAGTCGGATCGATCGGTGACCGTCGTCATGATCAGTGGTCACGCCACGATACAGACGGCCGTGGAAGCGACGCAGCTCGGGGCCTACGACATCCTCGAAAAGCCGCTCGATACGGACCGCATCCTGGTGACGCTCCGCAACGCGCTGCAGCACGTCGAGCTGTTCGAGGAGAACAGCCGGCTCCGCGAGACGATCGAATCGCGCTACGAGATCGTCGGGAAGTCGTACGTCATTCGGGCGTTGATCGACAAGATCGAACGCGTCGCCGCCACGCCGGCGCGGGTCCTCATCACTGGCGAGAACGGTACCGGCAAGGAGTTGGTCGCGCGCGCGATCCATCGGCAGTCCACGCGCCGTGACCGATCGTTTGTGGAGGTGAACTGCGCGGCCATCCCCGGCGAGTTGATCGAGAGCGAGCTGTTCGGTCACATGCGCGGCTCGTTCACTGGTGCGGTCAGCGACCGCGCGGGGAAGTTCGAGCAGGCCAACGGGGGGACGCTGTTTCTGGACGAGGTGGGCGACATGAGCCCTGCGGCGCAGGCCAAGGTCCTGCGCGTCCTCCAGGACGGCGTGGTGACGCGGATTGGGGGCATGAAGCCGATTTCGGTGGACGTGCGCGTCCTGGCCGCGACCAACAAGGCGCTCGATGCCGAGATCGCGGCCGGCCGCTTTCGCGAGGACCTGTATTACCGACTCAACGTCGTGCCGATCGCCGTGCCGCCGCTCCGCGAGCGACGCGAAGACATCCCACAGCTCGTCGCGTATTTCATCGGAACGATTGGCGAGCACGACGGCGTGGGGGCCCGGGGGATCGCGCCGGAGGCGGTCGATGCGCTGGCCGCACTCGAATGGCCGGGCAATGTCCGCGAACTCCGGAATACGATCGAGCGGCTCCTCATTCTGTCCTCCGGACCGAAGATCACGGTCCAGGATGTCGATCGGCTCGCTGGCCGCCGGCCGACCGACGATGGTGCGGGGATCGGGTCCCTCGCCGCGTGCGCTACATTTGAGGAGTTCAAGGCGCAGGCTGAACGGGCCTTCCTCCTCGCCAAGCTGCGCGCGTTCGATTGGAACGTGTCCGAGACAGCGCGCGCGCTCGACATGCCGCGGTCCAACCTCTACAAGAAGATCGAGCGTTATGGCCTCACCCGCGAAAGTTGACCGTCCGCGCGCCTCGAAAAAGGCGCCCCCGAGCGGCGCGCCATTGTTTCACAACTTCATCGCGGGCCGCTGGGGGCCCGCCGCCAGCGGCGCAACGTTCGACGACGTCAATCCCGCCGACACGACCGACATCATCGGCCGGTTTCCCCGGTCCCGTTCGACCGACGTGGACGCGGCGGTTCGATCCGCGCGCCGAGGATTCGAACGGTGGCGTCAGACCCCTGCACCCGCTCGGGGCGATGTGTTGCGACGCGTCGGCGAGATCCTCGTGGCGCGCAAAGAGGAGATCGCGGATCTGATGACGCGGGAGATGGGCAAGCCGCTCGCCGAGACGCGCGGCGATGTGCAGGAAGGCATCGACACGGCATTCTATGCGGCGACGATGGGGCGACAGCTCTTCGGTCGGACGGTGCCCAGCGAGCTGCGCGCCAAATGGGCCATGAGTTACCGCCGCCCGGTCGGCGTCTGCGGGATCATCACGCCCTTCAATTTTCCGCTGGCCATTCCGACCTGGAAAATGTTCCCGGCGTTGGTGTGCGGCAACGCGTGTGTGTTCAAGCCTGCCGAGGACGTGCCGCACACGGGCACCGTCTTCGTCGAGATCCTGCTCGAAGCCGGCCTGCCACCTGACGTCATCCAGCTCGTGCACGGCGACGGCGAGGTCGGTGCCGCGATCGTGGCCCACCCCGAGGTACCGCTCGTGTCGTTCACCGGCTCGACCGACACGGGTCGCCGGATCGGCGAAGTGTGCGGGCGGATGCACAAGCGATTGTCGCTGGAGATGGGTGGCAAGAACGCGCAGATCGTACTCGATGACGCGGATCTGGACTTGGCGGTCGAGGGCGTGCTGTGGGGGGCCTTCGGTACCACGGGTCAGCGGTGTACGGCCACCTCCCGCCTGGTGCTCCAGCGCGGCATCCACGACGCGCTCGTGACGCGGCTCGTCGAGCGCGTGCAGGCGCTCCGGCTGGGCGACGGCCGACAGCATGGTACGGATGTGGGACCGCTCATTCACGAGGCGTCTCGCGCCAAGGTGGAGGAGTACGTTGAGATCGGCCGGACAGAAGGGGCGCGACTCGTGACCGGCGGTGCGCGCGCCACCGGTGGCCGGCTCGCCAAGGGGTACTTTTTCCAGCCGACGATCTTCGATGGCGTCCGGCCGGGCAGCCGGCTCGAACAAGAGGAAATCTTCGGTCCGGTGTTGTCCGTAATCCGCGTGGACACGGTCGATGAGGCGTTCGCCGTCAACAACGACGTGCGGTACGGGCTCTCCTCCGCGGTCTACACCCGTGATGTCTCGGTGGCGTTTCGCGCGCTCGCGGAGCTCGACACGGGTATCACGTATATCAACGCGCCGACGATCGGTGCCGAGGCGCACCTGCCGTTTGGCGGCGTGAAGCAGACCGGCAATGGCCACCGCGAGGGCGGGTGGGAAGTGTACGATTTCTATACGGAAACGAAGGTCGGGTACGTCGATTATTCAGGCACGCTGCAGCGGGCCCAGATCGACAACTACCTCGGGACGCCGGATTGAGACTGATGGGGATTCGCGCGCGCGCACCCGCCGGCATCAGGTCGCCGGATCGGTCGCCGGATCGGTCGCCGGATCGGTCGCCGGATCGGTCGCCGGCGGCGATCGTGGCTCGGCTCGTGCCCCGACGCCGGTCGTCCCGTGCGTCGTCTAAATCGTCGCGACGCGCACCGCGGCGCCGCGCGTCGAGGGGGGTAGTTGCGCGCCTTGCGGGAGTCTGGGGGGTCGGATTAATTGCGCCCATGGTGGCGAGGTGACCGACCGCGCGCCGGCGGGTATGACCCCGACGTCCGGTCAGGCGGCGTACTCCGTGGAACGGAGGCAGGTCGCCCTCCTACGCGCGAATCGCCGTGGATTCCGGTGGCGTCTGATTCGGGACTGGGCGCAATCGTTCGTGATCGCCCTCGCGTTGTTCTTCGTGTTGCGCGCGTTCTTCATCGAGGGTATCCGGATCCCATCGGGCAGTATGGAGCAGACCCTGCTCGTCGGCGACTTCCTCCTGGTCAATAAGCTTGCCTATGGCGCCGAAGTGCCATTCACCGCGCATCGATTGCCCGCGCTCGAGCATCCCCAGCGGCGCGACGTGATCCTGTTCCGGCCCCCGCCCGACCCGCGCACGTACTACATCAAGCGCGTGGTCGGCGTCCCCGGCGACACGCTGGCGATGAAGGACGGCGTCCTGCTGGTGGATGGGGTGCAGCAAATGGAGCCCTACGTGATGCACGTGCATCCATCGACCGACCCCGCGGACGACGATTTTCGGTGGCAGCGCCAGTTCCTCGTGCGCTCGGCCGCCGCAGCGGGGAGTCAACATCCATCACGAAACAACTGGGGACCGCTGGTCGTCCCTGAGAGTAGTTACTTCGTGCTCGGCGACAACCGTGACAACTCGTCCGACAGTCGCTATTGGGGGTTCGTGCCGGCGGCGTCGATCAAAGGTCGGCCGATTTTCGTGTACTACAGCTACGCACCGGACTCGGCGAGTCGTATGCCGCAGTTGACCCGTGTGCGCTGGCATCGGATCGGGGAGCGAGTGGAGTAGCACGCGAAGAGCACGGGACTCCCGGTACGGACACCCGGGCATCAAGGAGCAGTTGGCGGAATGGCGGCGGCGAAACACAGGAAGACAGCGTACGAAGAAGGATCGTTGGATCAATACCTCCGCGATATCAGCGCGTATCCGCTGATCACGCGGGAGGACGAGATCGAGTTGGCGCAGCGGATCCGGGTGCACGATCAAGAGGCCCTGGACAAGCTGGTCCGATCGAACCTCCGGTTCGTCGTGTCGGTCGCCAAGAAATACCAGAACCAAGGCGTCGCCTTGTCCGACCTGATCAACGAGGGCAACCTCGGACTGATCCGCGCGGCCCACAAGTTCGACGAGACGAAGGGCATCAAGTTCATCTCTTACGCCGTGTGGTGGATCCGGCAGGCGATTCTCCAGGCACTCGCCGAGCAATCGCGCATCGTCCGGGTCCCGCTCAATCGGGCCGGCACGCTCCACCGGATCGGGAAGCGCGCGAGCTCGCTGTTGCAGGAGCTGGGACGGGAGCCGACGCACGAGGAGATCGCCGAGGGCATGGACATCACGGAGGAAGAGGTCGCGAAGACGATGTCGATCTCGCAGACCCATCTGTCTCTCGATGCGCCGATGACGCCGGGCGAAGACAACCGCCTCCTGGACTATCTGGCGGATACCATCAACCCGACGCCCGACGAGCTGACCTTCGAGAAGGCGCTCACCGAGACGGTCGAGGAGGCGCTCGCCGGGCTCAAAGAGCGCGAGTCGAAGATCCTCCGGTTGTATTTCGGGCTCGACGGGGAGGAGCCGATGACGCTCGAGCAGATCGGGTCCCTCATGGGCATTACGCGCGAGCGGGTCCGGCAGATCAAGGAGAAGGCGCTCTCGCGACTCCGGCACGTCAGCCGGGCGCGCGCGCTGGAGTCGTATCTCGGCTGACGCGTGCCACCAACGAGCTCGTTCGACGTGACCACCGGCGTTGACCTCCAAGAGGTGGACAACGCGGTCAACCAAGCGCAGAAAGAGATCGCGCAGCGCTACGACTTCAAGGGCACGAAGGTCAGCCTGGAGTTCAATCGCGCGACCAGCATGCTGGTGTTGATCGCCGACGATGACTTCCGCATGCGCGCCCTCTTCGACGTGCTGCAGCAGAAGCTGATCAAACGCGGGGTCTCGGTGAAAAACCTCACGATCGGCGACATCAAGCCCGCGGGCGGCGATACCGTGCGCCGCGAGATCACGCTCAAGACGGCGCTCGACGGCGAGACCGCGAAGAAGATCGCGGCCGCGATCAAGGATGCGAAGATGAAGAAGGTGCAGGCCGCGATCCAGGGCGAGCAGGTTCGCGTCACCTCGCCGTCCCGCGATGACCTGCAGGACGTCATGACGCTCCTGCGCGGCCAAGACTTCGGCGTCGAGCTCAAATTCGGGAACTATCGGTAGCACCGCCGCCGCCCGTGTTGAGTCAGTCCGCGGGCGCGGCTAGCTTACCCACGTGGCGCCAGCGTCGAGTTCTCCGTCGGTGACCGTGGGTTTCGTCACACTGGGGTGTGACAAGAACACGGTTGATACCGAGCGCTACCGGGCCGAGCTCACCGCGAATGGCGCCTGCCTGACGAGTGACCTCTCGGCCGCGGACGTCATCGTCGTCAACACCTGCGGATTCATCGACGCGGCGAAGCGGGAGTCGATCGACGCGCTGGTCGAAGCGGGCGGCTACAAGCGCGGCGGTCCATGCCGCGCCGTCGTGGCCGTCGGGTGCATGGTGGAGCGCCATCGGGAGGAACTGGTGCGTGTCCTCCCCGAGGTCGATCTCTTCCTCGGGACATCCGATGCCGATCGGCTCGTCCCGGCGCTGATCGAACGAGGGGTACTCGCCCCGACGCTCGTGTCGGTGCATCCCGGGGTTCGGGTGTACGGCGGCGACCTCCCGCACGTCCGCTACCTGAAGGTGAGCGAAGGGTGCGACCACGGTTGCGCGTTTTGCGCGATTCCGTTGATGCGCGGGCGCCATCGATCGTTCGCGCTCGACGACATCGTGCGCGAAGCGCAGTTGCTCGAGTTGCAAGGCGCCCGTGAAGTGAACGTGGTGGCGCAGGACCTCGCCCACTACGGGCGCGATCGACGCGACGCGGTCGCACTGCCGGAGCTACTCGCGGCCGTGGCCGCGGGGACGTCCGTTCCCTGGATCCGGCTGCTGTATCTCTATTCCGCGGGACTCACCGATCGGACGCTCGAGCTGTTGGCACGCGAGGCACGGCTCGTCAAATACCTCGACATGCCGATCCAACACGGCTCGGATGCCGTCCTGCAGCGGATGCGCAGACCCGAGCGGGCGGCCACGATCCGGGCGACGGTCGAGCGGGTTCGTCGCGCCGTCCCCGGGGTCGCCCTCCGCACGACGTGCATCGTCGGGTTTCCGGGCGAGACCGAGGAGGACGTCACGCAGCTGCTCGATTTGCTCGAGGAGGTGCAGTTCGAGCGGGTCGGGTTCTTTACCTATTCGGCGCAAGCGGGGACCCGCGCCTACGACCTCGCGGACGATGTGGCGGACGCGGCCAAATACGAGCGACTCGATCGGGTGACCGAGCACCAGCGGATGATCACCGGTGCGCGCTACGAGGAGCGGGTGGGCACGGTCGCGCAGGCGATCGTGGACCGGGTGACGGCCGACGATGACGATGGCGCCCCGGCATGGGCGGGCGGCGGCGTGCAGGCACGCCTCAGTTGGCAGGCGGACGACATCGATGGTGTGGCGTATCTGGATCGGCACGACCTCGAGCCGGGGACGATTGTCGAGGTCCAGGTGGACGAGGTCATCGACGACTACGACTTCCGAGCCACCGTTCGGCGCGTGATATCGGGCGCGCCCATCCGCCGCCCGGAGGCATCGTGGCGGCGCCGTCTCCCGCTCGCCGCGTCGGGCGCGGGTACGGTCGGAAGTTTCGGCCGGTGATGCCCCCCTTCTCGGCGGCGGGTGCGGTGCGCCCCGAGGCGGTGGACCAGGACGGGCCGCGGTCCGCGTCGATCATGGCTCGCGCCCGTGCGCTCTTTCCGGGAGGAGTGAACTCCCCAGTCCGCGCGTTCGGCGGGGTCGGTGGCGAGCCCTTCGTGGTCGAGCGGGGCGAGGGCGCACGAATCCGGGATGCCGATGGCCGCGAGTACATCGACTACATCCTGTCGTGGGGACCGCTGGTGCTCGGGCACGCGGCGCCCGTCGTGCTCGACGCGTTGCAGGACGTCATGCAGCGGGGGACGAGCTTCGGGATGCCGACCGAGCTTGAAGTCCTGCTGGGGGAAGCGATCCGTACGCGGATGCCGCACCTGGAGATGTTGCGCTTCGTCTCCAGCGGGACCGAAGCGACGATGAGTTTGCTGCGCCTTGCGCGGGCGCATACCGGGCGCGAGCGGGTGCTCAAGTTCGATGGGTGCTATCACGGGCATGCGGATTCCTTCCTGGTGCGCGCGGGATCGGGGGTCGCCACGCTCGGTCTGCCGAGTTGTCCGGGGATTCCCGAGGCGCTGGCCGCGCTCACGCTCACGGCGCCATTCAACGATCTCGACGCGACGGCGCACGTTGCCCGTCGGTATGCGAACGAATTGGCCGCCATCATCGTCGAGCCGGTGGTCGGGAACGCCGGATACATCGCGCCGGACCCGGGGTTTCTCGCCGGGCTGCGCGCGCTCGCCGACGAGACGGGTGCGCTGCTCATCTTCGATGAAGTGATGACCGGCTTTCGGATCGCCGTGGGGGGGGCCCGTGAACGGTTCGGTGTCACCCCCGATCTGACCGCGCTGGGCAAGGTGATCGGAGGCGGGCTTCCGGTGGCGGCCTACGGAGGGGCGACGCACCTGATGCGTCGCGTCGCCCCCAGCGGCCCGGTATACCAGGCCGGCACGCTGTCCGGAAACCCGTTGGCCATGGCCGCGGGGCTCGCCACGTTGCGCGCACTGACGCCCGCGCTGCACGATCGGATCGCGGCGCGCACGGCGGAGCTGGTCCACGGGCTCCGACAGATCGCCGACCGCCATGGCGTCCCCTTTACGGCCGGTCACGCGGGATCCATGTGGGGGTTCTCCTTCCGCGCGCAGGCGCCGCGGTCGTTCGCCGACGCGCAGGACTGCGACATCGCGCTCTTCCGGCGGGTGTTCCACGCCGCCCGCGTACGGGGCCTCTGCTTCGCACCCTCGCCCTATGAGGCGGCATTCATGTCGGCCGCCCATGGCACCCGCGAACTCACGGAAACGTTCGAGCGCTTCGACGACGCGCTACGCGCGGCCATTGCGGCGTAGTCACCGGGTGCTGGCCCCCGTCGTGTTCCTCGTCGGCGCGATGGCTTGTACGGCGCCGCCGCCGCCCCGGCCGGCGCCTGCGATGAATCGGTCGATCGCGACAGGAGACGTGGCCACGCGTGCGACGCGGCAGGCTGGGTCAGACCGTCTGGCGGGCATCGCGCTCGCCGCCACTGCGTCCACCGGAACGCTGTCGGCGACCGGCGAGTGGCGGCTCTACGCGGCGGGCGGAGACCGGCTGCTGGTACGGGGGACGGGACGGGGTGCGTGGACGGTCACGCGCCGCGGCGCGAAGGTGCACGTGTCGAGCCGCGACGGACTCACCGCGACCCGAGAGGGCCCGCTGGTCGCCCAACCGGCGGGGCCCGACACGTTTCTCACCTGGAATGGTCGTCCATACCGCGGTACGCTGGAGATCACCTCGACGACCAACGGGCTGCTGGTCGTCAATCGCCTGTCGGTCGAGGACTACGTGCGGGGCGTCGTGTCGCTGGAGTTGGGCGTCGTGGGTCCGGCGGACAGCGCGGCGGCTCAGGCCCAGGCGGTCGCGGCGCGGAGCTATGCCTATGTGCGGCTGAATGACCCCGACATCCCGGCGGGCGGCCGTCGCTACGATCTCGTGGCGACGGTGACGGATCAGGTCTACGGCGGGGTGGCCGGCGAAACCGTGGTGGGTGACGCGGCCGTGGCGAGTACGGCGGGTATCGTCATCACCTATGGTGGCCGCGTCGTGAATGCACCCTACCACGCGGCGTGCGGTGGCACGACGGCTGAGCCGGAGGAGGTCTGGCGGGCATCCGCGCAGCCATACCTCCAACGCGTCAGCGACCAGATCCCCGGCACGGATCACTATTACTGCGAGGGGTCATCACAATTCCGCTGGGCGCGTACATTCAGCCGCGCCGACCTGACGACCGCCCTCGAACACAATCTGCGCCAATACGCGGTGAGCGGCGGCGGTGGCTCGGGGGCGGTGGAGGGCGCGGCACCACCGAGCGACCCGAACTCGTCCCGTCCCATCGGATCGGTTCGCACCGTGGCCGTCGATGGGCTCACACCGTCGGGCCGCGTGGCCTGGATCACCGTCACCACCGACCGTGCGAGCTACCATGTGCGCGGCAACGACATTCGATTCGTCTTCCGCCTGCCGCGTGGCGAGATTCTCAATAGCACGTATTTTTTGATCGACGACGAGCCGATGCGTGACGGGCGCCTCGCGTCACTGACCCTCCGGGGCCGCGGTAACGGGCACGGGGTCGGGATGTGTCAGTGGGGCGCGATCGGCCGGGCGCGCGCGGGACAGGATTTCCAGACCATCTTGCAGACCTATTATCCGGGGACGACACTTGCGCATGAAGAGTAGGCTGACCGACGGGCGTCCGATTGCGTGGCTGGGGGCCCGTCCGTGACGGATCCGACGCGCGTCGCGCTGCTCGGCGCCGGCGCCATCGCGCAGCTCGCGTACCTCCCCGTGCTGGGCAAGATGCGCGGCGTCGAGCTCGTCGCGATCTGCGACAGCGATGGTCCCAAGGCGCGCGCGCTCGCGGACCGCCTCGGCATTCCGGACGTCTACACCGACATCGACGATCTCCTCGAATCGGATGAGTCCGACGCCCTCGATGCCATCATCGTCGCGACGCCGACCCATTTACACGAGCCTCATGTGCTGAGTGTGCTCGCCCGCAAAGTGCACGTGCTGTGCGAGCGTCCGCTGGCCTTGTCGGTGCGCGGCGTGGAGCGGATACTCGCCGCGGCGACACGGGCCGATCGCAAGGTGGTCGTCGGGAACAACCATCGGTTTCGGAGCGATGTCCAGGCGCTCGATCGGTTTCTCCACGGCGGGGAGCTCGGACGCGTCGTCGGTATCCGGGCCGGCGCATACCACACCACCCGGCCGGCCGAGGGGTGGCGCGCACGACGCGCGGAAGCGGGTGGCGGCGTGTTCCTCGAGCACGGGCTCTTGTTGCTCGATCTCGCATTGTGGCTGGCCGACTTCCCCGAGCCGGAGCGCGTCTCCGCGCAGATGGATCGGGGGCGGGGCGCGTCGGTGGTCGAGGACAGCATGCTGGTGCACCTGCAGTGCGCGCCGGCATTGAGCTGCTCCTTCGACATCTCGTGGTCCTACGTGGGCGAAGAGGATCGGTGGTGGTTCGAGGTCTTGGCCGCGCGGGGAAGCGCGCGACTCTCGCCCCTTCGCGTCGTCAAGTCGCTCAACGGCAAGCCCACCGACGTGTCTCCCACCGGCGCCGCGGCGCGCGACAGCGCGTTCATCCAATCGTATCGCGCGGAGCTGGCGCATTTCGTGTCGTTGCTGCGCGGCGAGAGCAAATACGAGGCGCCGGCCGACCAGGTCGCGGTGACTCGGGTGCTCGAGGCGATCTATCGATCGGCCGAAGACGGGAAGGAGATCAAGTTGTGACCGGGTCGCTGTGACGCCGGCAGCCGCCCGCCCCCGCGGCTCCGCGGCGACGCCAGCACCGGACGCGATGGTGGTCCCGACACAGACTGGATTTTGGCGCGGGCTGCGCCCCTCGCGGCGGGAGTTCGGCGCGGCCTGCCTGTCCGGCGTGTTGTTCGCCGCCGCGTTCCCGCCGATCCCCGGCGCGGCGCTCGCCTTCGTGTGCCTCGTCCCGCTGACCATCGGGGTCGGTCGGGCGGCCGATGGCGCCGCGCCGGCCTCGGTGGCCGCCCGGCTCGGCGCCTGGTTCGCGGTGATCGGGTTCGGCCTCGCGTTGTATTGGATCGCGGTGGCGTTGTCGCTGTTCACGTCGCTCGCGTTCCTCGCGTATATCGCCACGCTCATCGGGATGGCGGCGCTCGTGGCCCTCACCACGACGTCGCTGTACCACGCACGGCGCCTCACACGCTGGCCCCTCGCCATCCTGCTGCCCGTCGCGTGGGTCAGCCTCGAGTTGTTGCTCGCCTATTTCTCGGATCTGGCGTTCCCCTGGTTTCCGCTGGGCCTGGCCGTTGCCAGGCACGCCGTGTTCGCTCAGGCCGCGGACCTGAGCGGCGTCCACGGCCTGAGCGTCTGGATCGCGGGCACGAATGGACTGGTGGCGGACGCGTGGCTGGCGGCGGTCCCGTCCGCCGGATCGGGCATCGGCCGTGATGCGTGGCGCGCGGCGGCGCGCCGGCCTGCGGTCTTCGCGCCCGTGGCGATTGCGCTCGCGATGGCGGTCGCGGTGTGGGCCTACGGCGCATGGCGCTTGCACACCGTCGTCCTCACCCCGCTCGCGCGCATCGGGATCGTGCAGCCGAACGTCTCGGAAGACGAGAAGATGCAGCGCGCGATGCACGGACGGTTCATCGTGCCGCTGGCCGCGTTGACGCGCCAAGCCGAAGCGCACGATCGGCCCGCGTTGATGCTCTGGCCGGAGACCGCGCTGCCGGATTTTCTGCCCCATCGCCCCGATTGGACGGATTCGCTGCGGGCCCTCGCACGAGACGCCGAGACGCCGATTCTCTTCGGCATGCTCGACTACACGATCACCGGCCCGGGCCTCGACGATTACGACTATTTCAACGCGGCGACGCTCGTCGACAGTGCGGGCGTGATCGGCGCGCAGCCCGCGTATCACAAGCGGTACCTGGTCCCGATCGTCGAACGGGTCCCCTTTCTCAACCCCCGCTGGTTCTCCGGCATGCAGTACTTCGGCGGATTCGGCCGAGGGACCTCCGCGCGTCCGTTCGTGCTCCCATTCGGTCGGGTCGGGGTGCTGATCTGCTACGAATCGATCTTCCCGCAGCAGTCGCGCCGCTACCGGCAAGCCGGCGCCGACGTGATCGTCAACCTCACCAACGACGCGTGGTTCGGTCAGGGTACCGCGCCGTACCAGCACGAGGCGCATCTCCGGCTCAGGGCGATCGAGACGCGCGTCGGCATCGTCCGGGCGGCGAACACCGGCATCTCGGAGTACATCGACCCCTTGGGCCGACCGTTCGGCGCGCTCCCGCTGTTCGTGTCCGGGACCGCGACTTACGACGTACAGACCACGGCGGTGCGATCGCCCTATGTCGTGCTCGGGGATTGGGCGGGCCTGGCGTGTGCTGCCGCGACGATCGGTCTCATGGGGTGGGCAATCGCTCGTCGTCGCACCGGGCGCGGCTAGCCGCCGCGCTCAGACGGTCAGCGTGAGTCCCTCGGCGGCCGCGACGACGCGAAGCGACCCACCATGGTGCGCGGCCATCGTCCGACAGTCATCGGTTCGCCGATCGACTTCGTCGTCTGTCCGTTCCGGCTTGTGGTGAAACAGCACGAGCGTCTCGACCTCGGCCTCGAGCGCGAGCTCGACCGCGTCCTCGTACGTGGAATGCCCCCATCCGTGATGATGCGCGTACTCCTCCGCGGTGAACATGGCGTCATGGACCAGCACCCGCGCACCATGGACGAACCGTACGAGGTCACGCCGCCAGGTCGCCGTGAACTCGTACGGCGCGGCGGGACGCAGCTCGTTGTCCGAGATATATACGAGTCCCCGGCCGTGGCCATTCAGGGCGGCCCCGACATCGCGAGACGTCGCGCCGTCGCGCGACGCGCCGGGCGGCGCATCGACTGGGGCTCCGATCGCGCGGCTCGCGAATCGGAACGCCAGCGCGCCGCCCGGATGCTGCACCGGCATCACACTGACATCGTAGTTGCCGGGCATACTGTGGCCCTCGGCCAGCTCGCGAAATTCAATCGTCGCCGCGAGCTGCTCGAAGGCGACGGGAAACACGACGGGCGACATCTGGTCCCGAACGACTCGGCCGATACTCGTCTCCATCGCCTTTGATCCCCAGATCGTGAACTGATTGCCGGGGTGAAAGATCGGCGCGAAGAAGGGCAGCCCTTGGATGTGGTCCCAGTGGGCGTGCGTGAGGAAGATGTCACCGCGAATCGGCGCGCCGTGGGCGCGGTCCATCAGCGACCGGCCAAGCTCGCGGATACCGGTACCGGCATCGAGGACGATGAGCCAACCCTCCGGCGTGCGCAGTTCCAGGCACGGCGTATTGCCGCCGTACCGCACGGTCTCGCGACCGGGGCTTGGAATCGATCCGCGCGTACCCCAGAAATGCACGCGGAGGCTCATGGCATGGCGCGGCGAGTGCTCACTGCATCGAAAACTCGCACCCTTCGCACGGGGGCGAAGCGCGACCGATCACGCACCGCGTGTGACGGGCATCACAAAGGCCGGATCTGGGCCACCTCCACCACCTCCACCCCCGCCGGTGCCGGTGCCGGTGCGGGCGTGGGCACGCGCGGACAGTGCGGCGCGGTCCCGAATCGTGATGCGGCGTCGATGGACGCTGATCAGCCCTGCGTCTTGGAATTCACGCATTGTGCGCGAGACGGTCTCGCGGCTGGCGCCGATCATCTGGGCGATGACTTGATGCGTGAGCGGCTTGTCGATCGTGTCGGTCCCGCCTTCCTCGCCGACGTCCATCAGCAGTTGCGCGATACGACCGGGTACATCGAGCAACACGAGGCCGCCGATTTTTCCATCCGCGCGGCGCAGTCGGCGAGACAGCTCGGCCAACAGCGCCCACGCCACCGCCGGTGTGGCTTCCACCCGTCGGCGGAAATCATCGCGGCGCAAGACGAGCAAGGTGGCGTCTTCCATGGCGATCACGTGGGCGGAGCGCGGCTGATCATCGATGAGCGAGAGCTCGCCAAAGTGCTCGCCCACGCCGAGCACTCCCAGGATCACCTCGCGCCCATCTTCCGCGACCAGCACGACCTTGACGCGGCCCGCGCGCACGATGAACAGGGAGTCACCGGGGTCGTCCTCGAACAGGATGACGCTACCCTTCGGGTATTGCTTCTCCCGTGTGACCTCCGCGAACCGACGGAGCTCTTCGGGAGCGATCCGGCTGAGCAGAGGAACGGTGGCCAGGAAGTCGGAAGTGTCCATGTCAGCCCCAGGTCGCGGTGGCGTACAGGGCCGGGATGGCCCGGCGGGAGCCCCAGTCAGTGGCCATGGTCATGATGATATCGCGCCCGGCCGCACTCTGCCGGGTCCGGCCGGCCAGGCGGTAGTGGTACAGTTTGACAATGGACATGTTGATAGCGGTCATGGTCTTAGTCTCTTTTTGGGGCCTTTCGCCGGCAAGGGCTAGCCCGTATCTTACCCCCTAGGAGATTGCGTTTTGTCAAGCCCCCCCCTTGCAATACGGGCCTCCACACCCCCCCCTCCCAAGACAATGGATCAGGTCGAGCGCAACTACCAGGCATTTAAGGCAAAACTTCCGGAGCTAATCAAGTCAAATCCGGGGAAGTTTGCCCTCATGCACGACGGCGACATCACGGGATTCTACGATACTGCACGCGACGCATATACTGCGGGTGTTTCGCTCTACCCCGGTGAGGGCACGTTCTCCATCCAGGAGGTCGTCGATACGCCGGTGGACCTTGGATTTTTTTCACATGCCGTGTCTTAGCGGTCGGTACCAGCCGCAGATCGGGCCAATCGTCAATATTGGTGTCACAAGGCCTGGAGCCATTCGGGCCGCCGCAATAGCGATGCAAGCAACAGCGGTGCAAGCGCCCGGGGCCCAAGTAGCGGCGTCCCCATCGGCCGCAGTTGTACCGGCAGCAACACCCAGTCCGCCGCCAGGGGTCGCTATCCCCGCGTCCGTAGTACCGGCTCTCATCGATACCGGCGCGGCGGGCACCTGTATTTCTGCGGCGGTCGCGAAGGTCGTCGGACTCGCGCCAATCGGCAAGCGCCTCATGACGTCGGCGACGACTCACTCCGTGCCTGTCAACCTTTATCTCGCTGACGTAATAATTCCGTTCGGCGGGTCACAGTTCGTCCTTAGCGGTCTGCAAATAATGGAGTGGGTGGCCCCTCAAGGCGTGCCCTATCAAGCCTTGATCGGCCGTGACATTCTGTGCAAAGGAGCATTCACCCTTAGTTGGGACGGCCATTTCACGTGGTGCATGTGACTCGCAATAGGCCGTCACGCCCGCGCGATATGAACGAGCTGGCCGCGCACATCGGGGCCATAGCGACGGGGGACATCGCGGAGGATACCGTGCCCCCCGTGAACGCGGCGGCTGCAAAACGCGGAAAGGCACGTGCGGCTAAACTGACCCCGGCGCGCCGGAAGCAGATCGCTCGGAAGGCCGCGCGGGCGCGCTGGAATGGGTCGTAGACGGCCAAACAAGGGCCCTAATGGTACGTCCAGTGACCTCTAACGTCGTTCATGTTGCTAACGCTTTTCTGGGGCGTTAGGATAACGAAGGAAGGAAAGGGACCCGATCCGGAAGGAGAGGGATTCGAACCCTCGCAGGGTTGTGGAGCACCCACTGACCGTATTCGTAGTACGGCGCGATAAACCACTCTGCCACCCTTCCGTGGTTGTTGCGATTCGGTCCCGCTTTGGTCTGGCGGGGCCGTTTTCTATTTCGGGCCCTCCGATGCGCGGCGTTCCTTCTCCAGCTTCCACGCTTTCGCCGCCTGGGCCATGGTTTTCCCCCCCTTCATTTGGGCGCCAAGAAACGCGTGGTAGCCGCCTTTCTGTGCCTCTCCCGGTTGGTCGGGCTTGGCCGTCGCGGCTGCCTTCTTCGCGCCCTTCTTCCGAGCGGATGTCTTCTTTTTGCCCCTCTTCTTCGGCGGCTCGCCGGGCTTTGCGCGACCAGTGTACCACTCCGCGAGCGCCCACCCTGCGGGGGTGTTGGTCAATATTGTCCCCTCCATTCGGACCAGCGCGGTAGTCACGTTGGCATAGAAGTTTTTGGCCGTGGTCAGCAAGCCGCCTGCCCGTAAAGCGCTGGCGATGGTCTTTGGAGATTGTGGTTGCTTGGCGATCTCCAGATAGCGCTGAATTGCATCGGGGACCGACATGCGGAAGAACTCGTCGGGGCGCACCGATCCAGGGGCGCTACCTTCCCGTGACGACTCGACGGGGCCAGACAGTGGCCCGGCCCCGCTCCACGGCGGAAGCCCGAGGGCAACGCGGATTCCGGCAATGGCCTGGAGTTTGGCAGCGACATCCGCCTCCAGGTTTGCGAGCAATGCGTTGGCGCTAATATCCGGTGGCTGACTGCCCATTTACGACCGCCTGTTTCGCGTAGGGGCCAGAATCGTTAGATTGCGGGTGCTACAAACGACGGTAGTGATAGGCCGTGGGCGGCACCCCGGGGGTGGTCTAGACCCCCGGCGCCGCGTCACTTTCATGGTCACTCACCCCCGAAGTCCAACGGTTACGAAAAACGATTGCGGCGTTCTCGGACTCCTGCCCAGGATGATCCCGAGGCGCCGTTTTCGCTTTCCGGCACTAGAACTATGTATCGAAGCATTATGCGCCGCAAGGGCGGCTTTGTTGATTGGCAGTCCGCGCGGTCGTCCGAACCGCAGATGTATTGTAAAGTGCGAATAACTCCCGGTACCGGGAATTGCCGCCCTATGGGGAAAAATCCCGGTTTGTGAGGGCAACAAAACACTATACAGCGCACTATACACGCTATTGACAGGCGACTGTAGAACAAGCATATTAGTTCAGTTTCAACCTCTGAACTAATAGCATGAATCGCCTACCGACTGAACGCCGTACTCAAATACTCGCTGCCCTCTGCGAAGGGGCTTCGATCAGCGCCGCCGCTCGCCAGACGGGCGTGTCGAAGGTGACGATCTTGAAGTTTCTGGCTGAGATCGGAGAGACCTGCAGCGACTATCAGCGCGCCACGCTCGTCAACCTTCCCTGTAAGAAGGTGCAGGCCGACGAGATTTGGGCGTTTGTCGGCTGCAAGGAGCGGAACGTCCCGCTCGACGAGAAGGGGCGAGGGCGTGGTGACGCTTGGACGTGGACGGCGATTGACGCCGACACAAAGCTCGTTCCGTGCTGGCACGTTGGCGCTCGCGACGCCGAGGCCGCACGGCTCTTTATGGAGGACCTAGCATCGCGTCTCGCGACCCGCGTTCAACTCACGACGGACGGCCATACGGTCTACTTGGCCGCCGTCGAAGGTGCCTTTGGGTGGAACGGTGTGGACTACGCGATGCTAGTTAAACTCTACGGCCCCGTGCCGGATGGAGCGCGGTACAGCCCCGCAGAGGTGATTGGCATTGAACGGCGTTGGGTGATGGGGCGCCCCGACGCGGATCACGTTTCGACGAGCTTTGCCGAGCGGCAAAACCTTACGATGCGGATGAATGTACGGCGCCTGACTCGGCTGACGAACGGCTTTTCAAAGAAGGTTGAGAATCACGCGCACGCGATGTCGATCTACTTCATGCACTACAATTTCTGCCGGTCGCACGAGACGTTGGCGAAGGCGCGGGGCGGGATCAAGACGACGCCGGCGATGGCGGCCGGTCTGACGGACCACGTTTGGAAGATTTCCGAAATCGTCGCGCTGCTAGAAGCGTCCGAAAAGTGAGACTGTACCAGTGCCGGCCAGGCCCCCGGTGGCGATGCCGCGCTCGGGCGATGTTATATTCATAGTTTGCCACATTGTGGTTACTCCGAGGCACCCATGAAAGCCGACATTCATCCAGACTACGCTACGGCGACGGTTAACTGCGCGTGCGGTAACACGTTCGAGACCCGGTCCACCCAAGCCGAAATCCATACCGACATCTGTTCCGCCTGCCACCCGTTCTACACGGGCAAGCAGAAGCTGGTGGACACCGCGGGGCGCATCGAGCGCTTCCGGCAGAAGTACGGTAACAAGGCCTGAGCCTCCGCGATCGCCTCTCGGAGGCGCTCGCCCGGGCCGCTGAGGTCGAGCGCGAGCTATCGGACCCCAAGACCGTCCGGGATCCGAAACGGCTCGCGGCGCTTGGCCGCGAGCACCAGCGGCTTCTCAGGATAGTGGACGCCGCTCGGCGCCTCGAGCGGACGGAGGGGGAATTGGCGGGTGCGCAGGAGTTGGCGCAGGCCGGTGACCCCGAGATGGCGGCCGAGGCGCGCGCTGAGGTGGCGCGGTTGAGCGAGGCACGGGATCGCATTTATGCGGAGCTCAAACCCCTCCTCGTGCCGGATGATCCGCTCAACGATCGTCCGGCGATCGTGGAGATCCGTGCCGGAACGGGCGGCGACGAAGCCGCCCTATTCGCGGCCGACCTCGAGCGGATGTATTCCCGGTTCGCGGAGCGACGCCGGTGGCGCCTGGAGTTGATGTCGCGCTCGGAAGGCTCGCTGGGCGGCGTCAAAGAGGTCATCATGAAGGTGGACGGTCCTGCCGCGTACGGCGCCCTGCGCTGGGAATCCGGCGTACACCGCGTGCAACGCGTCCCGGTGACAGAGGCACAGGGTCGCATCCACACGTCGGCGGCGACAGTGGCCGTGCTGCCGGAGGCGGAAGAAGTGGACGTGACGATCGAGGACAAGGATCTCCATATCGATGTCTACCGCTCCTCGGGTCCGGGCGGCCAGAGTGTCAATACGACCGACTCGGCAGTCCGAATCACGCACAAGCCGACGGGCATCGTGGTCACGCAGCAGGATCAGAAGTCGCAGCTCCAGAACAAGCTCAAGGCGATGGAAGTACTGCGCTCTCGGATCCTGGACGCGCGCATCGCGGAGCAAGAGGGGGAGCGCGCCCGCATGCGGCGGACGCAGGTCGGGACTGGGGATCGATCGGCCAAAATCCGAACCTATAATTTTCCGGACAACCGGGTCACCGACCATCGGATCGGCTTGCAGCGACACGACCTGCCGCGGGTGCTGGATGGGCACATCGAGCCGTTCATCGAGGCGCTGCAACTTGCCGATGTCGAAGAACGCCTTGGCGGGTGAGCATGGGGCGGCCTCCCGCGCGCTTACCGCGTCCCGGGCCGCGGGTCGCGGCGCCAGTGGTGCCCGGCCGGGCCGCGTCGTGACCGCCCCCGGCCCGACGATTGGGGCACTCGTACAGGAACTGGCGGGCGCGTTGGATGCGACCCCGGCGGATGAGGCGCGCCGAGAGGCGCGGGACATCGTCGCAGCACTGATCGATGCCCCGCGACTCTGGGCGGTAACCCACGCGGACGACCCCACGGATCCGGAGCTCGTGGCGCGCGCCCGAGCGGCGGTCGAGCGTCGTCGTCGCGGCATGCCGTTCGCATACGCAGTCGGCCGTGCGGCGTTCCGACACCTGACCCTCGAGGTGGACGAACGCGTGTTGATCCCTCGCCCGGAGACCGAACTGCTCGTGGATCTGGTGCTGGCGGCGACCGACGGCGGGGCTGGACTGGCCATCGATGTCGGAACCGGCTCGGGGGCGATCGCGATCGCGCTGGCCTCGGAAGGGCGGTTCGAGCACGTCGTGGGGACGGATGTGTCGTCCGACGCGCTCGACGTGGCGGCCATCAATGCCCGACGCATGGCGTCAACCGTCGCGGGACGGCTGGAGTTTCGTCAGGGGGCGTATCTGGCGCCGGTTCACGGGCTGAGCGCGCGGGCGATCGTGTCGAATCCGCCGTACATTTCGTACGCTGAAGCGGGGTCGCTTCCAGCGAGCGTCCGTGGGTGGGAGCCGGCTGTGGCGCTGCTTGCCGGAGACGATGGACTGGCCGCGACGATGGCGATCGTGGACGGATCGGCGGCGATCCTGGAGCCGGGCGGGGTGCTTGCGCTCGAGGTGGACAGCCGGCGAGCGCGAGAGTGCGCTGCGCTCGTGGCGGCCGACCCACGGTATTCCGACGTCACGGTCCGACCGGATTTGACGGGACGCGATCGGTTCATCACGGCCACACGGCGTACTCGGGGTTGAGGCGACATGCTCGAAGACAAGGCGATTGAACTCGGCCGAATGATCGGCCAGAGCACGGAATACCAAGCCGTCAAGCGCGCGAACGATGCCCTGAGCGCGGATCGCGACGCGGTCGCGTTGCTCCAACGCCTCGAACAGTTGCGGGTCGATGCCCAGCGACTGATCGAACGTGGCGAGAACCCGTCGCCAGAAATGGAACAGCAGCTCGATCAGCTGTTGGGCACGATCCAGAGCAAGTCGATCTACCAGGGCGCGGTGGCGGCGCAGGAGAACTTCGACAAGATCATGGTCCGCGTGAACAACTGGATCCTGGACGGTATCAAGCGCGGCGCCACCAGTTCGATCATCACACTCGGATGACGCCCCGCGCGGGGGGACATCACGGCCGGATGATCGTCCTCGAAGGGGCGGAAGGCGTGGGCAAGACGACACAGGCCAGCCACCTCGCCGATGCGCTCCGCGGGGCGGACGTGCCGGTCGTCATTGTACGGGAGCCCGGCGCGACCTGGTTGGGCGAGAAGATCCGAGGGTTGCTGCTGGATGCACGCGTGGACATCGTGCCGCCGGCCGAAGCCTTCCTGTTTCTCGCCGCGCGGGCACAACTGATGGGTGACATTCGCGCTCATTTGGAGGAAGGCAAGACCGTGGTGGCCGATCGATTCTTCCTCTCGACGTACGCGTATCAGATTGCCGGCCGCGGGTTGCCCGCGGATCTGGTCCAGTCGGCCAATCAGTTGGCCGTCGCGGGCTTCAAGCCCGATCTCACGCTCGTCCTCAACTTTCCGGTGCGTGAGGGGCTTGATCGCAAGGGCAAGGACGGCCGCGGGCCGGATCGGATCGAACGGGCCAGCGTGGCGTTCCACGAATCCGTCGGTTCCGCGTTTCAGGAGTTCCTCACCACCGAATGGCAGTGCGCGCATCCGGAGTGCGGTCCGGTCGTCGGTGTTGACGCGACGGGGACCGAGACGACGGTGGCGCGCAAGGTCAACGCGGCGGTCACCGAGCGGTGGCCGTCACTTTTCGACAACGGTTCGCTCCCGGTCTAGACCGGCCGGGCGAGCCTCCCAGATCAAAGGACACATGCGGTCACGAGCCATGGTCGTCGTGGGCACCTTGAGCGCGGCGTTGGTGTGCGGCGGATGGTTTCTCGAGGCGGGCTACCGCGGTCCGACGGGCGGGGGGCTGATGGACGCCCTGCCGTTTGGGCGGACCGATGGGGATGGTGCACGCGTATTCGCCGAAGTCGTGCAGCATGTGACGCGCGACTACGTGGATTCGGTGGGCCAGAATGAGATGTACCAGAAGGCGATCGACGGCATGCTGAATCAGTTGCACGACCCACACAGCGCATTTCTCACCCCCGACCGACTGCGTCGGCTCACCGAAAGCACCACGGGCTCGTACGTCGGGTTGGGTATCCAGATCGACATTCGCGATGGATGGATCACGATCATCACCGCGGTGCCGGGTTCGCCGGCCGAACGCGCCGGGATTCAGACAGGCGACCGGCTGGTCGAGATCAATGGGCAGGCGACGCACGGGTGGACGCAGGATGAGGCGACCGCGGCACTGCATGGTGCACCGGGGACCACGGTACGCGTTGCGGTCGAGCGACCCGGCGTCGAGACGCCGATTCGGTTCGCGGTCGCTCGGCGTGAGATCCACATGCGCGCCGTGCGCCACGCCGAGCTCGTTCGGCCGACGGTCGGGTATGTGGACGCGGTCATCTTCAGCGACTCGACAGCCCGTGAGCTCCGTGGCACTGTGGACTCGCTACGGGCGCGCGGCATGCGTACGCTCATCCTCGATCTGCGCAACGATCCCGGCGGATTGCTTGCGCAAGGCGTGGCCGTGTCGGACCTGTTCCTCGACAGCGGGCAGACCATCGTCAGGATGCGTGGTCGTGCGCCGGGCAACACCCGCGACTTCGTGAACGAGGGGCCGCAGCGTTGGCTGGGTATGGGCGTCGTCCTGCTCGTTAATGGCGGCACCGCCAGCGCGTCCGAGATCGTGGCGGGCGCCCTACAAGATCACGATCGCGCACTGATCGTGGGGTCGCCCTCATACGGCAAGGGGAGCGCGCAGACCCTGTTTCACGTCGATGACGCGGCGCTCAAGCTCACCACGGCCCTCTGGTACACGCCGTCAGGTCGCACGATCAATCGCCGGAGTCTGCGGGCGAACGATGACGATGACGATGGCGGCGATGGCGATGGCGGCGCGCGACCCGACACGACCGTTCCCAAGGCCATCTTCCACACCGACGCAGGGCGGGTCGTGTACGGCGGCGGTGGGATCACGCCCGATGTATCAGTCGAGGATTCGACGGCGCCGAGTGGTGATACCGCGCTGGAACGCGCGCTCGGCACGCAATGGCCGGTGTTCCGCGATGCGCTCACCGGCTACGCACTCGCACTGAAGGCCGCGCATGGCGGGGCGACGACCGATGGCGCGATTACGCCCGCCATGCGTGACGCGCTGTGGCAGCAGATGCGGCAGCGTGGGGTGCGCCTCGATCGCGCGACGTTTGACCGGCTGGCGCCTGCCATCGACCGGTGGATGACGACGGAGATCGAGCGGTACGTCTTTGGGTCCGAGATGGCCTTCCGCGTAAATCTGCAGGCGGACCCGGTCATGCGGGCTGCCATCGACGCGGCGTTGCACGGCACATCGGCGCGTGACCTCGTAATGCACCCGCTGACCACGGGATCGGCGCCCGGTGATTCGTCCCCGCACGCTGGGGTCCCCGCACGCTGACCGTCTTCATCCTCGGCGCCGGGCGGGCCGGCTGCGCGCTCGCCACGGCGATGCGGGCTGCCGGGGTCTCGGTGGTGGGGGTACATGGGCGGCGCGCGACCGACGCCCCCCTCGCCGTCAGCGCCGGACCGCTGCCCGCGGCGCTGGCCACGGCCACGGTGGTTCTCGTGACTGTGCGTGACGAACAGCTCGTGGACGCGCTCGCCGAATTGCACGGCGCCGCGCTGGCGCCGGGCGCAGTCGTGCTCCACGCGAGCGGCAGCCTCGACCCGCGTCCGGCGCTCGACCCACTCCGGGGCGCGGGCCATCCGACGGGGACGTTTCACCCGCTCGTTCCGCTTGCCGATCCCGGGCGGGCGTCCGGCATGCTCCGTGGCGCGTGGGTCGGCATCGATGGGGACGAGGCCGCCATGCGCGTGGCGGAGACGCTGGCCGAGCGTCTGGGCGCCCACGTCCTCACGATTCCCGCCGCTGGCCGCGTTGCCTATCACGCGGCCGCGGTCATCGCGTCCAATTTTCCGACCGTGCTGGCCGCGCTGGCCGCGCGACTCATGCAGCAAGCCGGAGTCGAGCCCTCGTCAGCCCGGGATGCCGTGCGTCACCTGATGGCCGCGGCGATGACGAACCTGGGCAGCGCCGCGCCGCTCTCCGCGCTCGTCGGCCCCGTGAGTCGTGGGGATGCCGAGACGATCGCGCGGCATCTCGCGGCGTTGGCGGGGGACCCCGACCTCCTGTCCGTGTATGTGGCGCTGTCACGGGTGGCGCTCTCGCTCGCCGCGGAGCGGGGGGGCGTTGACCCTGCCGCGCTGGCGCGGATCCGCGACCTGCTCGACGTCAGCTCTTCCCGCTGAGCATCGAGCTTTGATCGACCACCTTCACGCCCGCGGGCGGGGTGAACGTGAATGCCGCGCGATCGACCGGCACGTTGAACGCCACCTTGAGCAGGCGGACGCGCCGCACGGTGCCGCTGGCATCCGTCACCTCGAATTGACGGACGACGCCGTCGGCATCGTCTACCCACAGCTTGGCCCGCGTAAACTGCGCCGTCCCACGGGGGATGAGGACGACGACGTGCGTCCGGGCTCCGCCCACCGTGTCCGCTGCCCCATCGCTGACATCGTATCGATCCAACATCGGCTTGGTGAGGAACTGCGCGATGAAATCGACGCCCACCGGTCCGCTGCCGGACGACTCGTCGCCCACGGGCATCCGCATCACCTGGCCCGGTGTCGCGCTCGGGACGTAGACCCATACCCATTTGCCGTCGGCTACGATTCGATCGCCGGCCGGGTCGGTGAAGTGGATGGCGAGGTGCGACGGGCGCTGCTGGATGAAATCGCCGCGCGCAACGACCGTCGTGCCGGTCAACGGATTGGTCAAGCTCTGCTCAAACGAACCCCGGGCGGTCGTGACGCGCGCATAGGTCTCGACAGCCCGATTCAGTGTGGACGTCGCATCGTGCTGCGCGCGGAGCGGGCTGAGAGGCGCGACGAGGGGCAGCAGCGCGAGCGCCGTGCCCAGCGCGGCCCGAGTGGCCCGGGGCCGATGCATCCATGCGAGCGTCATCCTGGGGGCCTACCCGACGGCCACGGCCGGTGTCCCGACGACGCGCGGCGGGGGGTGAACCACACCGCGGCCGATCGCTGCGGCGATTGGGCGGAGCTCACTCACCAGCTCCGCGAACTGACCGGGATCGAGCGACTGCGCCCCGTCGGACAGCGCGCGATCCGGTGAGGGGTGGACTTCCACCAGAATGCCATCGGCGCCGGCGGCCACCGCGGCCCGCGCCATTGGCGTCACCTTGTCGCGAAGCCCGGTGCCGTGGCTGGGGTCCGCGATGATTGGGAGGTGCGACAGGTTGTGCACGATCGGGATGGCGGTCAGGTCGAACATGTTGCGGACAGCCGGATCGAAGCTCCGCACGCCGCGCTCGCACAGGATCACCTGATCGTTGCCCTCGGCGAGCACATACTCGGCGCTCAAGAGCAGATCATTGACCGTCGCCGCCATGCCGCGCTTGAGCAGCACGGGCTTGCCGATCTGTCCCACAACCCTGAGGAGTGAATAGTTCTGCATGTTCCGAGCGCCGATCTGGATGCAGTCGGCGATCTCGGCCACGAGGTGCGCGCCCTTTTCATCCATCGCTTCCGTGACGATCGGCAGTCCGGTCTCCCGACGCGCGAGGGCCAGCAGCTCGAGGCCGCGTCGCCCGAGTCCCTGGAACGAGTACGGCGAGCTGCGGGGCTTGAACGCCCCTCCGCGGAGCGCGGCCGCGCCAGCCGCGCGGACCGCACGCGCCGCGGCGACGATCTGCTCCTCACTCTCGACCGAGCACGGGCCGGCGATGATGGTGACATCCGGGCCGCCCACCGTCACCCCGGGTGCGATCGTCACAACGGTGTTTTCCGGTCTCCACTCACGGGACACCTGCTTGTAGGGCTGGGTGACGTGGATGACCTGCGCGACGCCGGGGAGCGCTTCGATCCGCGAGGCATCGACTCGACCGTCGTTCCCGACCAATCCGACGGCGGTCCGCTGCGCGCCGGGCATCGGGCGCGCGTCGTATCCCATCTCCTCGATCGTGCGAACGACGCGGTCGATCTCTGCGGCGGTCGCGCCGTGACGCATGACGACGAGCACTACGCCTCCTGCAGGGCCGACTCAGCCGGCGCGTCCGCGGACTCGTCCGGCGAGCCAAGGGCCATCTGCGCGTCTCGGAGCCGGACACTGACCACCGACGAGACACCGGGCTCCTGCATGGTCACCCCGTACACCGCGTCGGCAGCTTCGGTGGTCGTCCGAGGATTGTGCGTGATGACGATGAATTGCGTCTTCGCCTTGAACTCGTTCAGCATTCGCACGAATCGGCCGATGTTCTGATCATCGAGTGGCGCGTCCACCTCGTCGAGCAGACAGAATGGACTGGGCTTCGTGAGGAAGATGCCGAACAACAGCGACAGCGCGACCAGTGCGCGTTCGCCGCTCGACAACAGATTGATGCGCTGCGTGCGCTTGCCGCGCGGGGACGCGTGGATCTCGATGTCGCATTCGAGCGGCGCGTCCGGATTTTCGAGCCGAAGGTCGCAATCGCCGCCGCCGAACAGCGTCATGAAGATGCGTCGAAAGTTCTCCCGCACACGCGCGAATGTCGCGAGGAACAACTCACGGGCGGTATTGTCGATCTCACGGATCGCCTGCTGCAGCGACGCCCGACCGGCCGCCAGATCGGCCCGTTGGGTGCTCAGGAACTCCAGCCGCTTGACCTCTTCGTCGTGCTCCTCGACGGCCAGTGCGTTGACGGGTCCGAGCGCCGTGAACTGTTCGCGCAGGTCGGCCGCCTCCACACGCAACGTCTCGTCAGCGTCGTCGAGCGGCACCAGATCGGCGACCAGCGCGTCCCATGGGCGCCGCCATTCGGCCTCGGCTTTCTCACGCACGGCATGGTTGTGACCGGCGACCTCCGTGCGGCGCAACTGCGCACGATGGAGCTCTTCGGCGAGGGCCGCCCCGTCGCGGTGCGCCGTATCGAGCGCTTGCTCGGCCGCCAGCAGCGCGGTGTCGGCGGCTGACACCGCGCCCTCCGCGGTCGCGAGCCGCGCCTCCGTGTCCGCAATGGTGGCCTGGCGCGCCGCCACCTGCGCCCGCCACGTCGCGACCTGACTCGTGAGCTCACCGTCGGCATTCGAGAGCGAGGCCAACTCTGTGCGCAGCGAGTCGAGTCGCCCCGATGCAGTCGCGTACTCGTCGCCGAGCCGCCGTGCGCGGTCCGCTGCCATCTGGCCGCGCGCTTCAGCCCGCGCAACCGCGATCTCGGCCGTCGCGCGAGCGTCGCGCATCGCTTCGTGCGCCTGTTCCGCGGCCGCCGACGTGATCCGAGCGGCTTCGGCCGCCCGCTGATGCTCCTCCAACTCGCGCTCGGTATGTGAGCGATTGGCGGTCAATGCCGACACGCGGGTCGCCAGCGCCGACGCCCGCGCGGCCAGCCGATCTTGGAGCTCCTCGGCTTGTCGCGCATCGCGCAGAATTCGTTCGACCTCCCGCTGGCACTCGGCGAGATGCTCGTTCGCGTGTCGTCCGACCTGATCGGCGCCGGTCGCTGTCTCCGCGGCCGCCGTCGCCCGGGCCTCGGCATCTGCCAGGGTGGCACCCGCCGCCGTCGCCGCCGCGACCGCCGCATCGCGTGCGGTCGCGGCCGTCGCACGATCGGTCCGCAGCGCTGCGAGCTCAGCGCGCCGTTGCAACGGGCCGCGGCCAGCGGGAGTTCCCGGCAGCCAGATGGCGCCCCAGGCGTCCTCGAAGGCCGTTCCCGCGCCCAGATCCCGGACGCGCCCGAGCAGTGCGCGCGCCCACCGTCGGACACTGTCGGTCGGCGCCACACGACTGGCCAGCGAGAGGCCGTCCTCCTCGTGGGCACCCTGCGCCTCGACGGCCGCGGTGGCGTCCTGCGGCAGGAGACACAACGGACCAGGGTCGGTGGTCGCGTGCCAGCGACGGACCGCATCGGCCACCCCGCGGTCGCGCACCACCACCGCGTGGATCGTCGCGCCAAGGAACCGCTCGACCACCGCGGCATCGGCCGCGCCTGCACTGAGGTAGTCGCTCAATGGCCCGAGGACCGCTCCATCGCCGAACTGCGCGCGCCCGGCCAGCAATCGCGCGGCGGCTGGCGCGAGGCCGACCCGTTCGCGTTCGAGGCGCTCGAGCGCCTCGAGATTGGCCTCCAACGTGGTGAACGCCGCTTCGGCCTGGGCAGCAACCCGGTGTGCCTCCACCTCCGCGTCGCGCGCACGCACGGCTTCGCGCTGGACGTCCTCCCCGTGGGCCCGTGTCTGGGTGGCTTCCGTCTCGGCGACAAGCGCATCCGCGGCGGCCGCCGCAGCCGCCCGGCGCGCGCCCGCCTCGCGGTCGGCGAGCACGGTCCGCTCGGTGGCGAGGGTCTTGATCCGGTCGGCGACTTCCGCGTGCTCGCGCTCGGCGGACTGCCGCTCGATCTCCAGATGCGCGACCGCGTCGCGGTGCTCGCGGACGTCGCGGTCGTGTCGCTCGGCCGCGTCGCGGGTCTGAGCCACGGCCCGACGGGCGTCGTCCTCTCGTGTCACGCTCGCATCGAACTCCGTGGTGGCCTCTTGGACGGCCGTCTCGGACTGTCGATGGTCGTCGGCCGCGACGTCGCGTTCCGCCAGCACTCGGACACCCAACGTCTCGCCTTCTCTCCGCTCATCCTCGGCGCGTTGCCGTCGGCCCCGAGCATTGCGCAGGCGCTCTTCGGCGACCCCGATCTCTCCACGCAGGGCGGCCATCTCTTGGTGCTGCGTGGCGACCACCCGCGCCAGCTCACTCCGCCGAGCCTCGGCCGTCGCGCGCTCGCGATGTGCTGTCTCGCGTCGACGTTCCGCATCAGCCGCGGCCCCATGACTCGCCGGGATCCGAGTCCCCAGGTCTGCTGCCGCGGCGTCGAGTCCAGTCAACTCCTCGCGGGCCGCGTCGAGCGCTCGGGCTGCGAGTGTCAGATCGACGACGAATCGACGGGCGGTCAACTCGGCGTGGCGCTCGGCCCGTCTGCGCTGACGAGCCAGTGAGCGCACTTGGGTCTGCACTTCGCCAAGCAAATCATCCAATCTCGACAGGTCGAACGACGTCTCCTCGAGTCGCCGCTCCGTGGTCCGCCGGCGATCGCGGTACAGCCCGACCCCCGCGGCTTCTTCGAACAGCTCTCGGCGGTCGTCTGGACGATCCGAGAGCAGCGCGTCGATCATCTGGCTTTCGATCACCACGCCGGCATCCGCGCCCAGCCCGGTTCCTCTGAGCAGGTCGTGGATGTCGCGCAAGCGACAGGGCGCGCGATTGAGGAGGTAGTCGCTCTCACCAGAACGACTCAAGCGACGGGATACCACGACTTCCCGATAGGCGACCGGGAGCGCGCCATCGTCGTTCTCGAAATGGAGCGAGACCTCCGCCACGCTGACCGGTCGGCGCGCCGAGGACCCTTGAAAGATCACCTCGTCCATCTTCGCGCCGCGCAAAGCCCGCGCGCGCTGCTCGCCCAACACCCATCGCACCGCGTCGGACACATTGGACTTGCCGCAGCCGTTGGGCCCCACGATGGCGGTGACGCCGGGCTCGAAGACGAGCGTCGTCGAGTCGGCGAAGCTCTTGAATCCGTGGAGTTCGAGTTTCGTCAGTCGCATGAACGGGGGGTGGAGGGCACGCTACGGGGCGCGGCCGGTCCGATAGGCGACGACTGGTGCGAGCCCAATTGCGCGCAGCGACGTGGCGAGGGGTACGGCTTGATCCACGGAGTCGAACGCGCCGGCATAGACCGAACCGCTCGACGGCGTGACGAGCACGTACGCGGGCACCCCTCGGGCGACCAACGCCGTCGCGAGCCGGCGCGCCGAGTCCACGCTGACTCCCTGGGCGAGCCGAAGCGCAAACGGGGTATGCACCACGACGCTGGGCGCAAAGCCGGATTGGAATGGCCAGTGCGAAGCGATCGTATCGAGCGGCGGCTTATCGTGGTTAGCGCCCACCATGAGCGCGAACACGGGCCCCGGTGCCCCGTTCGTACCTGTCGATTCGCCGGCGCGCACGAGCGGTGCGATGGTGACAGCCGGGTTCCGGAGCCGGAGCTGACGGAGCGCACGCAACGCCTCGACGAAGGTCGGATACGTCGCGACGCGCACCGTGTAGCTGGCGGCATTCGTGGAGTCCATCCCAGACACTCCGCCCGACGCCGAGTCGGCAGCCGCCGCTTCGGCGGCGGCGTTGACTTCTGACGCTCCTGCGGCGACAGCCGCGCTATCCGACGCACCCGGGGCGAGCTGGGCGCTCGAGGTCACTGTATCGGCCCGGTCCGCCGTTCGCCCAGCGGCCGCGATCGCATCCGAGGACCGCGCGCCGTCAGCCGCTCCGTGTCGGCGGGTGAGGCCCCATCCGACGGCAACGAGGAGGATCGCCGCGACGGCGGCGACTGCGGTCGCGATCGATCGGTTGGAGTACTCGAATCGCGAGCGTGCCGACGTGCCCGTGGTCGCGCGGCGGCCGACTTTCGAGGGCATGGCGGCCGGCGGTGACGCATCGGCCGGCTTCTGATCGTCGGGTGAGGTCGCGGCCGCCAATACGGCCTCCAACACCTCGTGCAGCCGCGACGGCGCGGCGATCACACAGTCCACGCGGTCCGTCAGCGCGCCGATTGCCGGTGTGCTGCTGAGCATCGCGAAGACGACCAGCTCACCGCGCGCGCGCACCTGATCGATCAACTGCGTCCATCGCGGGCTGGGCAACGCGGTGGCATAGGGCACCGGTTCGGTGCCCGACAGTATGATGCTGACGTTCGGGTGCACGGTGGTGTGCCGCGCGATGGCCGCAAACGACGCCCCGTAGATGAATGCGTCGGAGACGCCGTGGGGGTCGTCCGTGGCGACCACCGCGCGCAGGGGAGGCGCGTCGCCGATCAGGTCCACGATCATCACCCGGCGGTGCCGCGCTTCGGCGCGCGCCAAGTCGAGCGCCGCGGCGCCCGTCGAGACAGGTTCACTGCCTACCACGGCCACAGCCGTCAGTCCAATCGCGGCAGTCACGTCACGGTGCTCCGGCGTAGATCCACGGGTTGGCCTGCTTGGATGCGTGTCCCGCGGCCTCCGCGTCTGCCCGACTCGTGAAGGGGCCGAGCACGACGAGATATACGGTCGCGGTGCCGCGCGGAGCCGCAACAACATGCGCCGAGTGACCGTCAACGGTAATACGGGCAGCCCGGGTCTGCGCGGAGTCTCGATCGAGCAACGCTGCGAATTGTACCGTGAAGCCCGTCGCGGCCGGCGTCGCGGCAGGCGCGAGCCGACCCTGGGCGCTGTCCACTACGGGGCGGCTCACGGGGGGCGTGACGGCCGTGACCGGCGCATGTACGGCGCTGTCGGCCTGGCTGCGGCGAATGGCAGCGAGAATCGAATCGCCGGCGTCGGCCGGCGTCGTGCCTGGAAAGGTCACCGGCTGGTCCAGTCCCGGCGCGCGGGGCCGGAAGCCGTTCCAGCGCAGTGGAATCCAAAAGTCGCGCGCACCGCCTGGTATTGTGCGCTGGAGATGCAACGACTGGACGTCGAGCAGCGCGGCGTCCTGTCCGACGGAGACGACGAGCGAGCCGCCGGACGTCACGAATGGCAAGTCGGCGGTCCAAGCAGTCCGCACCCGACCGATGACGCGATCCGTGCCGACCGCGACCACCCACGCCGTGTCCGCCCCGCGGAGAGGGCGCACGAGCAGCACGCGACCGAGCGGATCCATCCGCAGCTCGGCGGCCGGGCCGGGCAGCGGGATGGAGGCATCATCGGTGTCGCTGTAGCGGTCTACGACCTGCAGCGCAGCCACGGAGTCGAGCGCGACATACACTCGGTCGCCGCTTGGCGTAGGGGCTACCGCCCGTATCCGTCGAGCGAAATGGCGAAGCCGGGCGAGCTGCAAGTCGCGCGTTCGCACGGTCTGGAGCGCCGAGTCAGAGGCGAAGTAGGCGCGGTCGCCGACCGTCGCGTGCACGAGATGCTCGGCGTGGGGCATGACGACCGTGTCCAGCAACGCCGTAGCCGGCGGATGGACGCGCCACAACGTCGTGGAGCTGACGCCCTCGGCGACAATGAGCAGGCTGCCATCGGGCTGCGGGGCGACGTCTCTCGCGGGCTCCGGCGTTCGCAGGGTCCACGGAGCGGCGTCGGTTGGCGTGAGTCGCGTGACGGTGCCGGCCGCCGAGACACCATACACGGCCGCGCCATCGGCGGAGTGCAGCGACGTGAGCTTGACGGTGGGCGGCGGCGTCACGTTGCCGGTACGCAGCTCGATCCGGCGTGGCGCCCCTCGCGCATCGACGACCACGACCGTGCCCGCATCTTCGTCGAACGCGAGAAAACGGGCAATGGCGGGCGCCTTGACATCCGACGTCCACACCGCGGAATCAAGACGCTGCACATCGAACACCCGCGCCGTGCCACCCGTCCGTGGCACGCGCAAGACGATGGCCTCCAGTCCCGCGGGTGCGGCGGCCCGAGTCGGGGCAGGGGGGTGCGGGGGAGACGCCGGCGCGCGCTCGTCGCTGCCACCGCATGCCACGAGCGCAAGCACCGCCGCCGCCGTCAGAGGTGTCCGCACCAACGCAATCTATCACGTCGGGGCACTACCGTGGAGCTAGACGAGCCCAATTCGGCGGCGCCTCCGTGGTCCTGACCGGTCCTCACGATCGGCGGCGGTGTTGATGCGCGTCCCGCATCCAGTACTGCCCGGTGATCGACGGGTGGATCCAGGGTGATCGTCACGCGACCCCATCTTCGCGGGCGCGCGTTATCCCACCGCGGCCGCGTCCACCGGCATGATCTCGGCATCACCCCAAAGCCGCTCGAGCTGATAGAACGCGCGCAGTGTGGGATGAAAAATGTGGACGACGAAATCCACGTAGTCGAGCAGCACCCATCGACCCTGCGCGAGGCCTTCGATGTGATACACGGTGATGCCGTCCTTCTTCAGTTCCGCCGCCACGTGCTCGGCGAGGCCGCGGACGTGCGTATCCGACGTGCCGCTGGCAATGACGAAATAGTCCGTCATGTCCGTCAGCGGCTTCAGATTCAACAGGAGGACGTCATTGGCTTTGCGATCCACACAGAGCGCGGCGGCGCGCTGGACGGCCGCGGCGACATCAATCGTCGGAAGAGGTCGGGGCATGCGACTCCGGTCCAGGTCAGGCGGGCGTCGATTCCTGGCGTGCAGGAACGACTCCTCGCCTAGGCCTTGATGACCCAGACCTTGATCTCGGGTTTGACGTCCGCGTGCAATCGAATCGGCACTCGGTAGACGCCCAGCGTGCGGATGGGCTCGTGCAGATCGATCTGCCGCTTCTCGATCGTAAAGCCCTGCTCCGCGAGCTGGTGCGCGATGTCGGTCGAAGTGACCGATCCAAACAGCTTGCCCTCATCGCCGACACGTGCCGCGAACGTGAGCGACACCTGTTCGAGCCGACCCGCGAGTCCTTCGGCTGCCGTGCGTCGCGTCGCTTCCGCGGCTTCGAGACGTTGGCGCTCCTGCTGGATTCGCTTCTTGTTGCCGGGCGTCGCCGCGTACGCGAGGCCTCGTGGTACGAGATAGTTGCGACCGTAGCCTGGGGCCACGTTCACAATGTCCCCGGGGTGTCCGAGGTTATCGACGGCGGCACGGAGGATGACTTCCATTAGGCTCTGCTCCACATAGTCAGTGATCGCGGGACGTCGCCGGACTCGGGATGCCGGACAGGCCCCGATGCGGTCCCCACCCTGTCGTCAATTTACGTCGTTGGACGGGAGGTCGCCCCCCCCGATCGGTGGCGCCAGTCCATCCACGTATCGCCAAGCCCGAGCAGGCCCAACCCCACCACGGCAGGGGCCGACAGCAGGGCGGCGAGGATCGCCAATCCCACCATGACCGGAGCGCCGGCGTGGCTCGCGTCGAGAAACCATGTCAAGACGCCCAGGCCGCGTACGGCGTAGAGCGCACCGAAGAACACCAGCAGGTTGACCCCAGTCCCGCGCCATGCGCCGGCTGTGGGCAGCACGAACAAGGCAATGCCGGCGATCAGTCCCCATACCAACTGATCGCTGAACGCGAAATCGCGAAGCGGAGCGAGTTGATCGCCCAGCCGCGTCCGACTGATCCGATGGTACAGCCCCCACGCCAGCGCGAGCGCGCCCAACGACTCGAGTGCGAGCAGTGCGGGGAAGAATGGGACCGCGTCGTCCGGCAGCGACGTCAAGACACCGTCGGCCGTCTGCACGGCGCCATCCAGCGAGCTCCCAACTCCTGTTGACCGCCACTGCTGCCACGCGGGCGACTGCTCGGTCGCGCGCATCCAGGCCAACGCCGCGTTCGGCCGGGCGCTGACGTCGGCATGGACCGCGTCCGTGCTCGCGCCGAGCGCGCCCGGCGTGGCCGCGGCCAGTAGTCCGGCAACGGACACGGTCAGCGCGAGGGCGGTCAATGCACGGGGGAAAAAGCGCATCGTGGGCGGGCTGGTCTCGCAGACCAGTCCAAACGCGGCGGCCAACAGAATGGCCCACCCACGTTCGAGCGTCGCGTACGTCGGCTGGACCACCGGCGCGGCCGCCAGCACCCCGATGGCGACCGCGACCCACATCAGGGCGAGCCACGCGCGACCACCGGCGCCCCATCCGATGACCGTGCAGATCGCGAGCGTGGCCACGACCAGCCATGACGTGTCGCGCACGGGCATGATCGACTGCACCACCGGAGTAGCGGGCACGAGGAGAAACGCTGCCAGGACCATCAGCAGCAGCACCCAGCGACCGGGCCGTGCGGCGTCGGCCGCCATGCGTGCTCCCGCGCCGACGCGACTAGGCTGTGTGTCCCTTGACGTAGGGAATCAGCGCCAGATACCGAGCCCGCTTGATCGCCGTCGCCAACTGACGCTGGTGGCGCGCACACGTCCCACTCAACCGGCTGGGTAGAATCTTCCCATGATCGGTGATGAATCGGCCTAGCGTGCGGTCGTCCTTGTAGTCGATGAAGCGCACGCGCATTTCGCAGAACGGGCAAGACTTCTGAGGACGGCGCATCAGTTATTCCTCGTCGTCGTCATCGTCGTCCCGGCGGCGGGTCGCCACGAGATCTTCCTCGGACATTGGCGGGGCCCCGACCTCATGCTCGTGCAGCGCGATCAGGTACCGCACGACGCCGTCATCCAGCTTCAGGGCGCGCTCGAACTCGGGTAGCACGACGGGCTCGACCGCAAAGCGGGCGATGACGTAATAGCCGGTGTCACGGGGGCCGATCGTGTAGGCGAGTTGGCGCCGACCCCAGAGATCGACCTTGAGGTCGGTCGGTGCGGCGCCATTGGCGCCCAGCATGCCGTGGAAGCGGGTCAGCTTGTCGGCGATGGCGGCATCCTCGAGTGACGAATCGAAGATGTACACCACCTCATACGGACGGGGCATCTGGCAATCCTCCCTGTGGTCTAAAGGCCGCCCCCGCGGGTTGCCGGCCGCAGGGGAGGGTGTACGTCGATTGTGTTGGCAGGGAAGCTAACGGGGGACGATACCTCGGGCAACGCGCGGCCGCCGCGCGCCAATGTCACGGGGCGCATCCACGCGCACAATCCGCGTCCCGCCCGTTCGCGCGGGACGACGCATCACACGTTGAACCGGAAGAGCATCACGTCCCCGTCGTGCACGACATACTCCTTGCCTTCGGACCGAACCGCGCCGCGCTCACGCGCGCCCTTCCACCCGCCGTTCGCCACGAAGTCCGTCAGACTCACAGTCTCGGCGCGGATGAATCCGCGCTCGAAGTCTGTGTGGATCACGCCCGCCGCGGCCGGTGCGGTGTCCCCGCGGTGAATCGTCCAGGCCCGGACCTCGGGCTCGCCGGCCGTGAAATACGTCTGGAGTCCGAGGAGGTGATACCCGGCCTGGATGACTCGGTTGAGCCCCGCGGATTCGAGGCCCAGCGAGGCGAGGAAGTCGGCGCGGTCGGCGGCCGGCAATTCCGCGAGCTCTGCTTCGATCTTGGCCGAGAACGGCACCACCTCGGCGGGCTCGCCCGACTGGGCCAGCGACGCTCGCAACGCGCGGAGATGCGGCCCTTCGATACCGGCCAATTCCTCATCCGTGACGTTGGCGGCGTACAGCACCGGCTTGGCCGTCAAGAGAGAGAGCGAAGCAAGCGACGCGCGAAATGCCGCGGAGAATGTTGCGGCGCGCAGCGGGCGACCAGCCGACAACTCGGCATACGCCGCCTCGAGCGCGGGTAGCTCGGCGAGAGCCTCCTTGTCGTTGGTGCGGGCCGTGCGTCGAACGCGATCGAGGCGCTTGTCTACAGTGGCCAGGTCGGCGAGGGCGAGCTCGACATCGATCACCTCACGATCACGCACGGGGTCGACCGCGCCCATGACGTGCGTGACATCCGGATCCTCGAAGCACCGCACGACGTGGACAATGGCATCGGTCTCGCGGATGTTGGCGAGAAACTTGTTGCCCAACCCCTCACCCTCGGCCGCGCCGCGCACGAGCCCCGCGATGTCCACGAACTGCACCACGGCCGGGACCACGCGCTTCGGCGCGACGATCGCCGCGAGCTGCGCCAGCCGGTCATCGGGTACCTCCACCATGCCGACGTTCGGCTCCACGGTGCAGAACGGATAGTTGGCCGCGTCCGCGTGGGCCGCGGTGAGCGCATTGAACAGGGTGGACTTGCCGACGTTTGGCAGTCCGACGATTCCCAGCGTCAGCACGATTCGTCCCGGGTGTTGAAGGTGTTCATCGCGGCGGCGATGCCATCGCGAACGACCTGTTCGATCGCGTCGGTGAGCGTCGGCATTCGCGCGAGGATGAATGCGCGCTCGTCCGCATCGAATGTGTCGAGCACGAAATCGGCGAGCGATCCGGCCCGGCGACGGTCGTCACGCCGCTCGATGCCGATCCGGAGCCGCGGGTACTCGCGCGACTGTAGTGCGCTCTCGATGCTCCTGAGCCCGTTGTGTCCGCCGCTACTCCCGGACGCCCGCAAGCGAAAGCGGCCGAGGGGGAGCGCAACGTCGTCCACGACCACGAGCAGGTCCGACGACGGGGTCCACGTCGGGCGCCGCGTGTAGGGTCGTAGCGCCGCTCCACTGAGATTCATGTAGGTCTGCGGCTTGACGAGCCGCACCTTGATGGGCCCGACCGAACCGGACGCCACGAGCGCGTCGCCGTCGTGTCTCCACGCGTCGAACTCCCACACCCGCGCCACGTGGTCCAGCACCCACCACCCGAGGTTGTGTCGGGTCAGCGCGTACTCGCGTCCGGGATTGCCGAGTCCAAGGATGACTTTCACAACGCGTTCGGACGAGCCCTGCGCAGGTCCACGGGGGCGTGCGATGCCGCCCGTGGACTGCGGAGCCTACTTGGTTTCCTCTTCGGCCTCGTCGTCTGTCTTCGCCTTGCGGATGACTTCGGGCTCGGCTGCTGGCTCGACCCCTTCCTCGGCCGCTGGGGCGGCCACGGTCTCGATCACGGCGCGCGGCGCGGCGCAGACACACACCGTGGTGTCCATGTCGGTGAGCGACTCGACGCCGGGCGGGAGCGCGAGGTCCCGAACGTGGATCGATTGGCCGATCACGACGTCGTTGACGTCCACATCGATGTGGTTCGGAATGTTGACGGGATCCACCTCGATCTCGAGATCGCGCAGCGTCTGGTCGAGCACGCCGCCATCGACGCGGACGCCGACCGCGGTCCCGACGAGCACGATCGGGATGCGCACCGTCACCTTCTCTCCGGCGACGAGCTCCTGGAAATCCACGTGCAGGATCTGGCGACGGAAGGGGTGACGCTGAATCTCGCGGATCAGCGTCCGCGAGGTCTTTCCGTCCACAACGAGCTCCACCACCGTGTTCTCCGCCGAGATGTGACCCAGCAGCCGGTCGAGCTCGTGGTTGTCGAGGGCCAGCATTTGCGGTGCACGGGCGTGGCCGTAGACGATGCCTGGGACGCGGCCTTCGCGCCTGAGCGTGCGGGCGGCGCCCTTACCGGTACCGGTCCGCGGAGTCGCGGCGAGTTGTGCGGATGGCATGGAATGCTCGGAGTTCGGATCGGAGAGCAGTCGCGCGGCGGCGGCTCGGGAGGTCTCAAAGGCCCTTTAGAGGCCTCTACAGCCCTTAAGTATAGCAGACCCAAGCCGCGTCGAGTAGCCGGCGGGGGCAAATCAGCGCCCGACCGGCGCGCCGGGCTATTCGAACAGGGAGCTGACCGATTGCTCGCTGTGGGTATAGCGAATGGCCTTCGACAGCAACTCGCCGACCGAGAGCACCCGGAGGTGGGGAAACCGGTGCTCGGGGAGGATGGCGATCGTGTCGGTTACCGTCACCTCAGAGATCGGCGCATTCGCGAGCCGTTCGGCGGCCGGGCCCGAGAGGAGCGCATGCGTCGCGCACACGAAGACCTGCTGGGCACCCAATCGCTTGAGCGCGCCGGCTGCCTCCGTCACCGTGCCCGCCGTATCGATCATGTCATCCACGATCAAGCAATCACGGCCCGCGACTTCGCCGACGACGTTGACCACTTCCGCGACATTGGCGCGCGGACGCCGCTTGTCGATGATCGCGAAGGTACCGTCGAGCCGCTTCGCGAAGCCCCGCGCCATCTTGGCCGCACCCACGTCGGGGGCCACGATCACCAGATCCTTGAGCTGCTTCTTGCGATAGTGGGAGACGAAGACCGGAGCCGCATAGAGGTGATCGACCGGCACGTCGAAGAACCCCTGCAGCTGATGCTGGTGGAAGTCGATGCCCAGGACGCGATCAACGCCCGCGACCTTCAGCAGATTGGCCACCAGTTTGGCGCCGATCGCCACCCGCGGTTGGTCCTTTCGATCTTGCCGAGAATAGCCGTAATAGGGGAGCACGCAGGTGATGCGGGCGGCCGATGCCCGACGCGCGGCGTCGATCAGGAGGAGCAGCTCCATGATGTTGTCCGCGGGGGCGTTCGTCGGTTGGACGATGAAGAGGTCCGAGCCGCGGATGTTCTCGTCGATCCGCACGAAGATTTCGCCGTCCGCGAACCGTGACGTCGTCACCCTGCACAGCTCGACGCCCAACCAGCGCGCGATCTCCTCGGCGAGGGGCTTGTTGGCTGTGCCCGCCAACAGCTTAAATCCCTGCTTCGGTATCGAGATCGATTCCATATTCAGTGGCCCCTGGTGGATTCGACCCACCATCGTTCATATCCGAACTGCTTCGGAGGATGCGCCGAAACGTCGCAAAATGCTATGCGCGGCCCACGATCCCATCGCCAGCTATCGTGGCCGCCGACGGTCGCCTGTCGAGATGCGCGGCGCGCGCTGCGCTGCGTCCTCACGGATGTCGAGACGCGTCCACTCGTCCGCCTCGATTCCGCCAGGCCAATTTACAGCGGCCGATCTCGCTTCGTCGACCCAGTGCGATGATGCCAGTTGACCCTGGCGCGGCCGGCTACCAGTGAATCGTCAGCGGCAGGCTCGGACGGAAATCCTTGGTCCCGGCGCGATGAGGAAGCCCGCGCGCTCGAGTGCGGCGCGTTCGGGAGCGCCCGGTGAGACGACAATCCAGAGGTGATCCACCGCGAGCGGCGCCGGTGCACGCTGGCCCGAGACGACGCTCGCGGTCATCAGGCTGCCAGCGATTGCGAGGTGTCGCCAGTGCGGGACCATGAATGGCTTGGACACCAGAGCGGCCGCGCGTGGTTGCGGGCCGGGCGCAGTCGGGTGTCGCGAGTTGCCCCTGGTGGATTCGAACCACCATTCCAAGATCCAAAGTCTCGTGTCCTGCCATTGGACGAAGGGGCAGTGCGCGCCGCTCCGCGTGCGGGGCTGCCAAACCGGGCGTCGTGGCTGGAGCCCTGGCGGGCCTAAGCTAGTCGATCCGGCGCACTCCGACAACGTGGTCCGCGGTCGTGGTCATCACGACGGTGCCGGCGATCGGCGGCTCGATCAGGTCACGCCGAGGGCGCAATGCCGACATCACGCAATACACCGTGGATCCTGAGCCACTCATCAACGCCGCGGCCGCGCCGGGCAGCGCGCGCAACCGCGCCGTCATGATCGGGATTTCGGGGTGTCGCTGACCGACCACCGCCTCGAAATCGTTGGTCATGAGCGGCGCCACGTGGCCCCAATCGCCGAGCGTAGCCGGATCCCGAGCGCGTGTCGAGAGCGATCCCGGACCATCGACCCGTCGCGGTGTCGGCCGATCGCCGCCTCCGGCCGACCGCGCCTCGTCCAACCACTGGTAGGCCTCGCGCGTGGCAACGCGAAACTCGGGGACATAGAGCATCACGGCGCGCGATGGCAACGCGGGGAGCGGGAGCAGTTGTTCGCCGCGCCCCCAGCCCAGCGCGAGCGGCGACTCCATGGTCATGACCGGGACGTCCGCCCCCAGACGGGCGGCCCAGAGCAGCAGCGTCGCGGCGGAGGGCGGGTCCGGATCGAGCACGCGCAGCGCACGCAACACGGCCCCGGCGTCCGCGCTCCCACCCCCGAGTCCGCCGCCGACCGGGATGCGCTTCGTGACCTCGATGCCGAACCCCGACGGCCAGCCCCGTTGGTCCGCGTACAGGACTGCCGCCCGATACGCGAGATTGTCCTCCGGCGGCCCCACGTCGTCACCTGTGCAATCGATCGTCCGTCCGGATCCGCCGCCGGTGTCAGGGATGCGCACCACGACGTCGTCGGCGAGCGCGAGCCGACAAAAGAGTGTTTCGATTTGGTGGTAGCCGGATTCTTCGCGCGCCAAGACGTGAAGAAAGAGGTTGACCTTGGCCTGGGCGGCAACCGTCGCGGCCCGACTACTCACGCCGGCTCGATCTCCTGTGCGGCGGTCGCCTCGGCGACATCACCATCGGCCGACTCGGCACTCTTGATGTCTCGGAGGTGCATCCCGAGCTTCCCGAAATACCAGGCCCCGATCAAGGTGATCGGGATGAACGACAGCACGTGCTGTCCGATCGCCCAGGTCACGGCGGCCTCGCGGTCCACACCATACACGTGTAGCCCGAGGATGGCGAACGTCTCGAAGACGCCAAAAAATCCTGGTGATGACGGCACGGCCACGCCGAGCGCAATAATGCCCTGGAGGAAGAGCGCTGCGGTGAACGGTGCATCGATGCCAACGGCCTTGAAGCCGAACCAGAACGACAGCGCGTTCACCAGCCAGAACGCGATTGCCCACCCCAGGATGATCACGAACCGGCGCGGGCTGCGGAGCACGCTGAGTCCAGCCGCGAATGCTTGCAGCGCCACTCGCCCACGAGCTTCGAGCCGCGGTGCCACACGCCGCACGACGAGCTCGTAGGCACGGATCAACCAGGACGGGAAGAACACGATGGTATACAGGACGGTCACCAGGGCCACCATGACGAGCACTCCAGCCGCGGCCCACCGAGTCGCGGACTGGCCGCCGACGTGTACGTCATGCGGAAACGCGGGGGCCAGCATCGCGACGAGGATGAGACTCAACACCACGAGTCCGTCGAAGAGCCGGTCCACGGCGATCGACGCGATCGCGGCTGCGAATGTCACCTGTGGCGTCTCGCGAGTGATCGCGTACGCCCGGGCCAGCTCGCCAGCGCGCGCCGGGACGACGTTGGTCACCATGAAGCCGATCGCGGTGGGTCGCCACAGCACGCCGAACGGCAGATTCGGCGCCACCGGGTCAAGGATCGGTTTCCACCGACGGGCCCGCAGCGGGAACACAGCGGTCGCCGTGGCCGACGACGCAGCCCACAACAACAGGTTCGACGCGCGGAGCGTCGCCCACACCTCGCCGAAGTGAATCCCGTGCAGCGCCCACCACAGCAACGCGATGCTCAGCACAATGCCGAGCGCGCCGCGCCAGTCGATCTTCATCGTGCAGCCATTGTCAACGGCGAGTATACCCGCTACGTGGACGCTGAGAGATCCAAGAGATCATACAATTCCGCCAGCGCGTCGGGTGTCGGCACCTGGCTGCCGCGCAACACGTCACTCAGTGCTCGCGCACGTGCGAGCGCGGATTCGCCACGATAGAGCAGCGCCTCGATCGGAACCGGCGACGCCGGCGACTCGCCAACCGGCAATGCGGCGGCGTGAGGTTGGGCCCGAGCCCCCAGCGGGCTCGGGGTCGCGGCCAGCGGAGCAATCGGCGGCCCGATCGCGAGTGCGTCATCGATCAACGCCATGTCCGCCATGGGCGAGATACCGGCGATTCCGTCGGCCAACATTGCTTGCAGCGCCCGGCCGGTCGGGGTGCGCGCCCGCTCACGCGAGAGCCGTCGTGGCGCGGGACGCGGGGTCCCAGGAGCGGAAAATCCGCCCGGCTGCATGCCAGCAGGTTGTGCGACAGGCTGCGACGGCCGCGCGCGCGGTGGTTCGGCGGCCAGGGGCGGCGCGATCTCGCCGGCCCGCGCGCCGATCGCGATGTTGGCTGCGAACGGGGATGCGATGGGGGCTGCGAGAGGCGCCGCGGTCGGCCCCGTGGCGGCCGTGGTCGCGGTCAGCCCGTGGGCAATTCCCGAATCCAGGGTTCGGCCGCGCGCCAACTCCGCCATCCGCGCGGCGAGGTCGCGGCCTGGTCCCGTGGCGTCGGCGAGCAGCGTCCCCAATTCGTCGAGCGCGTGCAACGCGAGGAAGTCGAAGACCGGCAAGTCGTCGGTAAAGGTCGCGAGGAAGCCGGCAATGTCCCGCTCGCCGAAACTCTCCGCGGCCCGGTGGACGTCGCGGAGCGCGCGCCGCAGCTCCGTGACGATCCGATCGGGGATGGGCCCCGCCTCGCCCGACTGCGCGTCTCGCACGAGCGCCCGCAGGTGCTCGGCCATACTCACCACTTCGAGCCGGAAGCGGTCGGCTCGCGTCGTGGGCGGCCTCGTCGCCGGGGCAATCACGCCGTCTTGCCCATCGTCGTAGAACAGCTGATCGATCGGAACGATCCGCTCCCCGTCGGTGCCCGCGGATGCGAGCGCGTCGGCGGCGTCCAGGAACCGGCGCTCCTCGGGTGTGCCCGGCGCCGACCGGCCAAGAGCGCGCACGTCGTTGCCCGCGCGGCGGAGCAGGGCGGCAGCGGCGCCGAACAGCGCCATCTGCACCGACGTGGGCGCGGCATGCGTCACCGCGAGCGTGCGCGCGAGCCGCTCGACGGCGTCGAGGGCGTCAGGCACTGGGGGCACGTCGTGGATGGCCGCAACGCCGCGGAGCGTGCGCACCCGCCCGAGCGCCGTCAGCAGGGCGACGTCGCCGCCCTGACCCGGCGGCTGCGCCAGCGGCTCGAGCGCCGCCGCTGTCTCGGTCATTTCCGTCGCCAGAAACGTCCCGCCGCCCGCGTCGGGGGCCCGGGGAGGGCTGGTCGGCGCGCCGGGTACCAAGCGCGCCAGGTCGGCGAGCCGGCGCGTCGCCCGCGCCTCCTCGTTGGGGCCCCAGATCCGCAGATTGTGGAGCAGGATCTTCAGATCATCGACTGCGGCCACGAGTCCGGCCGCGAGCGCGGGAGACCACTTCGCCGTGCCGTCGCGAAGCGCGCGTCCCGCCCGTTCGGCCGCGTGTGCCAGCTCTGCCATGCCGGTCAGCTTGTGCATGATCGCGGCGCCACGAAGCGTACGCGCGTAACGGACGAACTCGGTCGCGTCCGGTCCGCCCGGTCCCGCTCCGGCGAGCACGGCGTCGAGATGCTCGAGGCAGTCGCTAGCCTCGAGGACGAAGAAACTCAGGGGATCGTTCGACATTGCCATCCGGGGCCCACCCCGCGCCTGCCGCCGCGCCACGGGCCGGCGCGGGGGCGCGCCGCGCGCCACCGCGCTACGTGCGTATGTGTTCGGTATCGGTATAATGTGACGAACGGGCGGTATCCATCGCCACCCGCATCTCGTGGACTGCCGCCGCCAGCCCGACGAAGACCGCCCGGCTGACGATCGAGTGGCCGATGTTGAGCTCTTCGATCTCGGGGATCGCGGCCACCGGGCCAACGTTACGGACGGTCAGGCCGTGTCCCGCATGGACCGCCATCCCGAGCCGTCGCCCGCGGCGGGCGGCAGCCCACAGCACGTCGGTCTCAGTGGCCGCGCCAGCACCCCCCATCGAGGCCGCATGGGCGTAGCGGCCCGTGTGCAGCTCGATCGCGTGGGCCCCGAGGCGGTGGACGTGCTCGACGGTTGCGATGTCGGGGTCGATGAAGATGCTGACCCGTACCCCCGCCGCCGCGAGCCGCGGCACGACACGGGCCAGTCGGGTGGCCCCGGCGGCGACGTCGAGCCCGCCTTCGGTCGTCACTTCCTCGCGTCGCTCGGGTACCAGCGTGACCTGGAACGGGCGCAGCCGTTCCGCAATTCCGACCATCTCGTCGGTGGCAGCCATCTCCAGGTTGAACACCGTCCGCACTTCGCGCACGAGCCGCTCGACGTCGGCGTCCTGGATATGGCGCCGATCTTCACGCAGATGGGCGGTAATGCCGTCCGCTCCAGCCGCCTCGCACACCGCTGCTGCGGCGACCGCGTCTGGCTCGTCCGCCCGCCGCGCTTGGCGGAGAGTGGCCACGTGATCGACGTTGACGTACAGCCGTTGCCGCGGGGTGGCCGCGCGGTCCCGATCGGGGGATTGGGTTGCTGGCATATTCTCCCTCTGCTACCTTCGCGCAGTCTCAACTACGGAGTGGGCTCCGCGTGCCGAACAGAAGAATAGTAGGCGCCTTCGTGGCGCTGGCCGCTGCGGTGGCCTGCAAATCCGCCCCCGCCCGCACCAGCACCGGCGAGCTGCCGGGGGCGCCGAACCCGCGGGTCGCGGTGGAACGCTTCCTTGCCGCCGTCCGGGCGCAGGATCTCCAAGCCATGTCCGTCGTGTGGGGGTCGAAATCGGGACCGGCTCGCGACAACATCCAGCGCGAAGAGCTCGAGAAACGTGAGGTCATCATGACACAGTGCTTGGCCAACGACTCGGCGAGCTTCGCGGATGACTCACCAGGGCTGGGTGGCGAGCATTTGTTGCACTTCACGTTGTTTCGGGGTGCCGTGACGCGTAATACCGCGTTTACGACGCAGGCGGATGGCGCCGCGCGGTGGTACGTGACGGCAATCGACCTCAAAAGCGTGCATTCGTGCACGGCGCAGGCTGGCCAAGCAACGCGTGGGCAACCCTAGCGTCGGGTGTGGAACTGATCGACCCGCCGTTGGATTACATCTCTGTCAGCTCGACGAGTACGCCGCCGGTCGCGCTAGGGTGTACGAACGCGATGCGTTTGCCCTCGGCACCGATACGCGGCACCTGATCGATGAGCTGGACGCCGACGGCGCGACACCTGGCAAGCGTAGCATCCAGATCGGGTGTCGCAAAGCACACGTGGTGGATCCCCGGGCCGCGCCGCTCGATGAACTTGTCGATCGGGCTACCGGGGGTGACAGGCTCGAGGAGTTCGACGAGTGCATCACCGGCCGCGACGGCGGCGATGCGCGCACCATCCGCGTCATCGATCGGCACGACCGGGAGGCCCAGCACGTCGCGATAGAAGGGCAGCGTCCCTTCAAGTGACTGGACGGCGATCCCGATGTGCGCGATACGGAGCGGTGAGGTCGTCGGAGCGGGTTTTGGCATAGAGTCGAAATGTGAGTGCCGGCCGTCGGGAGGGCGCAGGATGCCGGCCGGACGAATCCAACGGGGACCAGCGGCGCAGATGACGCGCCTGCACGGAGGTAGATGATAATGTCGCACGCAGTGCCGGTATCGGACACCGACTTCGAGAAAGAGATCGAGAAGCATCAGGGTCTCGCGGTCGTCGATTTCTGGGCCACGTGGTGTGGTCCCTGCCGCGTGATCGCGCCCGTCCTCGATCAACTGGCGATGGAGTATCAAGGCAAGGCAAAAGTCGCGAAGCTCGATGTCGATACCAACCAGCAAACGGCGATGCGCTTCAACGTGCGCTCGATCCCGACGATTCTCTTTTTCAAGGACGGCAAGCTGATCGATCAGGTGATCGGCTTGGTCCCGCGACTGCAACTCGAGCAGAAGTTCAAGCAGCATGCCGCGTAGGGGGTGAGCGTCGGGACGCTCTACGTCGTCAGCACCCCGATAGGCAATCTGGGTGACCTGACCATGCGGGCGATCGAGGTGCTGCGCGCCGTGCCGCTCGTCCTGGCTGAGGACACGCGGCACGCGCGCACGCTCTTCGCGCGGTACGAGATCCGGACGCCGACCGCGGCGTTGCACGAGCACAACGAGGCGCGCTCGGCGCCCCGACTGGTCGCCCGATTGGCCGGGGGACAGGACCTGGCGCTGATCACCGACGCGGGGACACCACTCCTGTCCGATCCCGGGGCCCGGCTGGTGCGGGCCGCCATCGACGCCGGTGTTCCGGTCGTACCGGTGCCCGGCGCCTCGGCGCTCCTGGCGGCCCTGGCGGGGGCCGGCCTCCCGATGGGTCGGTTCACGTTTTTCGGCTTCCTGCCGCGACGCGGCGCCGACCGGCACGACGCGATCGCGGCCGTTGCCGGGCTGACCCACGCGGCGGTGCTCTACGAGGCCCCGACCCGAGTCGCCGCGACCCTGGCCGATCTCGCGAGCGCGGGGCTCGGCGACCGCCCGGCCGCGGTGGCCCGTGAGCTGACGAAGCGATTCGAAGAGTTCCGACGCGGAACAGTCGATGAGCTGGCCGCGTATTACGCGGGTGCCCCTGCGCGGGGCGAGGTCGTGCTCGTGATCGGCGAGGGCGCCGCGGTGGCGCCCGATCCGGAGGCGTGGCGCGGTCACATCCGCGCGTTACGCGCCGCCGGCACCACCCGTCGGCAAATCGTCGCCGTGCTCGTCGCCGAGCATGGGGTCCCGCGCAACGTCGCCTATCGACTCGCGCACGAACCCGAAGGCGAAGCCATCGAGGGTGGGTAAAGGAGTGCGGACATGGTAAGACTCGCAGCGCTCGTGTTGGCAGCGTTCGCGACCACCGGGTCGCTCGATTCGGGTGCGCCGCCGCGGGAATCTCGAGTCCCCCGAGTGGTCACGGCGCCACCCGGCGCGGCAGCATGGCTCGACCTGGCTCGTGCAACGGTGCTCCCGCGACCGGGTGTCGAATCGACGATCGGCGAGCCTGCGGCGCGGCTGACGATCGCACGGCTGCAGTACGACGGCGGGGGAGACTGGTACGCCAATCCGTCCAGCCTCCCGAATTTGCTGACCGCGATCGCGGAGCGGACCACTCTCAAAGTCGAGCGGACCGAGGCGCGTACGACCCTGATGGACGACCGGCTCTGGGACTACCCGTTTCTGCACGTGACCGGTCACGGCAACATCCACTTCAGCGACGCCGAGGTGGTGCGATTGCGAGAGTACCTGGCCCGCGGCGGATTTCTGCACGTGGACGACAACTATGGACTCGACGAGAGCTTTCGTCGTGAGATCGCGCGCGTCTACCCGGATCGTCCGCTGGTCGATGTGCCCTTATCGCATCCCATCTACCACATCGTCTACGACTTCCCGAAGGGCGTACCCAAGATCCACGAGCACGACGGAAAGCCGGCGCGCGGCTTTGGCATCTTCCTCGGCAACCGGCTCGCGGTGTACTACACGTTCTCATCCGACCTGGGTAATGGCTGGGAAGACGTCGGCACGTACGCCGATCCGCCCGCGTTGCACGAGGCGGCGCTCCGGATGGGTGTCAACCTGTTCGTGTACGCCGTCACCAGTCGGCCCACCGCGTAGCGATCGTCCCCGGCCACGCGGCCCGCCGCGGGGCGCACGGAGGTTATCCTTGTCCCAGTGACCGTCATCGAATTGGTGGCCCGCGAACGGTCTCGCTTGGGTCGCGTGGTTGCGCTGTGGGGCGGCGCGGTCGGCGTAGCGGCGGTAGCGGTCGTTCTGGCGCTCGGAGCGCTCGCACTGGGCGGGGGACGTTGGATGGCGCTCCCGGCCGTGCTCCCGTTCGTGGCATGGGTGGTCGCCATCGCCGCGCTCGGCGGCCTCATTGTGATCACGGCGCGGCAACTGCGGCGCGACACCGCGACCACCCGCATCGCCACCGCCATCGAACACGAACGCCGGCTGCGCTCAGGCGCACTGCGTGGGGCGCTCGAGGTCGGCGACACGGGGGCCCTCGGGCGGCGTGGCGCCCGCGTGATTGCCGCGCGCCTGACCGCACCCGGCCCCTCGGGACGGGCCTCGCTGGCGCCCAACCTGCGGCGTGGCGCGGTCCGCCGCGCTGCCGCCGCGTCGGCGGTAGCCGTGGTCGCGGCGGCGACACTGGGCGCCGCAGCGCACACCGCACCCGACGGCTGGAGCGCGGTCGTCCATCCGGTGCGAGCGTGGCGGGGGACGCTCTTGCCGGCACTACGGATCGAGGCGCCGTCCGATGTACCCCGCGGCCGCGAAGCGCGGATCCGCATCGCGGCGCCCGGTCGTCAACGTGTCGCCGTGTACATGCGCGCCACCGGCGCGGCGTGGACCGGGGGATGGTATCCGGCCGTTGGGGGCTCGGTGCGGCTGACGACCGCTCCAGTCGCGGCCGAAGTGGCGATCGTGGCGACCGACGGACGGTCGATCAGTGACACGAGCGTGATTCGCGCGAGCGATCGTCCGTTCGTCGGTGGCGTGGCGTTGCGTGCCGTGTATCCGGCGTATCTGCACCGCACGGACGAAGCGTTGCCCGCTGGCGAGGTCGCGCGCGTCCCGCGCGGCACGCGTATCGACATCGTCGGACGCGCGTCCACGACGCTGGACGCGGTCATGTTGGTGCGCGGCACCGACACCGTGCGGCTTCAGCCGGCCGGGCGGCAGTTCGCCGGCCGACTCGTGGCCGAGACTCCCGGTCGGTGGGGATGGCAGGTCGCGGCCGCGACCGGCCCGATCGCTGATCTCCCCGATCCGCTCGAGCTGGACGTGATCCCCGACTCTGCGCCCCATGTGGAGATTCTGAGCCCGACGCGCGACACCGTCGTGACGCCTGGCGACCGCGTCGCCATCTCGATTGGCGCGTCGGACGATCACGCGCTGGCGTCCGTCGTGTTGCGCAGCTGGCGGACGCCCGCGGCCGGCGGAGCGCTCCCCGAAGTGGTGCAGGTGATCTCGGATAGCGCGGTGGCGCGATGGACCGGCGACGCGGTGCTCGACCTGGCTGCCCGAGGACTCGAACCGGGCGACGCCGTGCGGGTCGTCGCCCAGGCCACCGACGGCTCGCCGTGGCATCAGACCACTGAGAGCCGGGTGCTCGTCTTGCACATCCCCTCGCTGTCCGACCAACGGCTCCTGGCCCGCGAGACCGCCGATTCCGCGATCTCCAACGCGACGTCGACCATCTCGGCGCAGCGCGACCTTCAGCGCCGCACCGAAGACGCGGCCCGGGCCCGCGGCGCACGCAACGGCTCAGCGTCCGGCGCGAGCAGCGGATCGTCCCCTCGCTCATCGATGTCCTTCGAATCCGCCGAGCAGGCCAAGGCTTTGGCGAAAGAGCAGCGCGAGTTGTCGGCCAAGGTCGATCAACTGCAGCGCCAGGCGCAGCAGATGGAGCGCCAGCTCAAGCAAGCCGGCGCCCTCGACAGCGGCCTCGCATCGCGACTCCACGAGGCGCAGCAGCTCCTGCGCGACGCGCTGACGCCGGAGATGCGGGATCAACTCAGCCGACTCGATCAGAGCGCGGACTCCCTGCGCGGCGGCGACACCCGTCAGTCGCTGGCCGAACTCGCGCAGCAGCAGCAGCGTCTCCGAGACCAGCTGGATCGCAGCCTCGATGTCCTCAAGCGGGCGGCGCTGGAGGGATCCATGCAGACCCTCCGCGACGAAGCCCGCGACATTGCGAAGCAGGAGCGTGCTCGCGCCAACGCATCTCCCACAGCGCCGAGTGCGGCCCCCGGCGCGCCGCCCCACGAGACCGCGCACGGCGGCACGCCTGATAGCGGACGCACGAGCAACCGGTCGGGCGATCCGGACAGCGGGGGCGCGGAGGCGCGCGGCCCACCCCGCGATTCGGCGCAGCAGCCGCGGACGAGTGCCGGCGGGACGCCGCCGCAGCCCTCAACTGCCGGCGGGACGACAGCGCAGCAGCCGCCGACCGCCGCGCCATCGGGCGCGGGCCGTCAATCACCAGATCAACTCGCGGATCGCTCCCGATCGCTCTCGCGCGACGTCGAGGATCTGGCCAAGCGCTTGTCCGCGGACAAGGCACAAACCGGCGCGCAGCGAGTCGGCGCGGCGCGCGACCACGTAGACTCGTCCGCGCAGGCCATGGCGGGGCGTGACGCCGGCAAGGCGTCGTCGCAGATGGATCAAGCGGCGCAAGGACTCGGCGACGCTCGCCAGGCGCAGATCGACGAGTGGAAGTCATCACTCACGTCGGAGCTCGATCGGACGATCCAGGAGGCGCTCCAACTCGGACGACAGGAGAGCGACCTCGCGCAGCGCGCGCAGCAGGGTGAAGACAAGAGCTCCCTGCAGGCCGAGCAGAGCGCAGTGGACCAGGGCACGCAGCGGGCGAGCGAACGGCTGCAACGGGCCAGCCGTCAGAGTGCGCTCGTCTCGGGGAACTCGCAGCGCGCGGTGGCCCAGGCCCGCAATCAGGTCCAGGCCGCGACCCGGGATGCGCAGCAGACGCAGACCGGCACAGCGGGCGCGCAGCAGACGGCCAGTTCGTTGCGCGGGGCGGCCGAGGCACTCAATCAGGCGGCGGCCTCGCTCGTCCGTGACCGCGAACGTGCCGCCTCGGCGTCCTCGGCGTCCGGACTGAGTGAGATGCTGCAGGAGATGCAGCAGTTGGCGAAGACCCAGGGGTCGCTCAACGCGCAGGCGCAGGGTCTCTCGCTGAACCCGTCGGGGAATTCGCCGGGAAGTGCGGGTAGCCAAAGTGCGCAGGCGCTGGCCGAAAGCCAGCGGAAGCTCGCCGAATCCCTCGACCGCCTCGGGGATGGCGATGCGACCGGCCGCGCGGATGGCCTGGCATCTGAGGCGCACCAGATCGCGGACGCACTCGCGCGCTCGGGGATCGATCCGCAGACATTGATTCGTCAACAGCGGCTGTATCATCGACTGCTGGATGCGGGCCACACGCTGGAGCAGGACGAGCGTGACAGCACGGGCAAGCGGGTGGCGCAAGCCGCGACCGGGCGTGAGCTCTACACGCCACCGACGGCGCCCGCGCAGGGGCAGGCAGCCAGGCGCTTCCAGGAGCCATCGTGGTCGGAACTCCGTGGCCTGTCGGCGGACGAGCGGCAACTGGTACTCGAGTATTTCAAGCGGATCAATGCGCAGTCTCCGTAGGCCCGACGGCTCGGGTGTCCATCGCCCCGGGCCGGCGACGCGCATCGCGGTTGCGCTGACGATCGCGATGAGCGCGGCGCTCGCGGCGTTCACGCCTCGTGTCGCCGTGGCGCAAAGCGATGTCCTCGATTCGGCATACGCGGCCGCCGAGGCAGGCGCGTGGGAGGCGTCGGCCCGCGCGTGGCGACACGTCCTGGATCACACGCCGAATTTGGCGGGTGCGGCCGCGTATACGCTGCGCGCGGTATCGAGCGATAGCCGGGGCGCCGTCCGTCGCGCGTTTCTCGTGCCCCCGATCAGTGTTGGCGGCCGCCGGGCCCTCGCGCAACTCGAGATCGCGTGGGGGTCTGCCGGCTTCGGGTGGCAGGCACTCCGTGACCTGCCGCCGAGCGATTCGATCGTCGATGCATGGATCGATTTCGCCGACGCCGCACAGGCGGCGGGCGCACCGCTGGTCGCGCGCGATGCGTACCTCGCCGCACTCGCGGTTCGGCCCACGGCCGACGTGGCCGCCCGGGCGGCTGAAGCGGCGTTGGCCGCCGGCGACGCGACCACGGCGCTCTCGCTCCTCGACCGTGTGATGGCCGCGTCGCCTCCCGCTGATACTGCCGCGTTGTCGGTCGCGCTGCTGCCGGTTCGGGTGCGGGCGTTGGTGCGCTTGGGCCGCATGGAGGACGCCGAGCAGTACGTGCGTCGCTACACCGGCCGCGCGAGCGAGCAGGTGCAAGCGTCGCTTGCCCGTGACATCACATGGGGGTACGCGAGAGTCGGAGACATCTCGCGGGCACGGTCGGCCGCGACGCGATTTGGCCTCACGAACGACGGCGACGTCACGGGCTGGCTCGCGCTCTACGCCGGCGATCTCAAGCGCGCGCGCGGCGCGCTCCATCGGACTGACGGACTGTCCGGTGATGCGCTCACGGCGTTGGCGCTGCTCGCTCGCACGCGGACGGATAGCGCGCCCGCCGTCGGCGAGGCGTTCGTCCTGCTGGCGCGTGGCGATACCGACATGGCAGCCGACCGATTCGTGGCGGCGAGCACGGTGGTTCGCGACGCGGCACCGCTGCTCCTCGCCACCGCCGCCCGACTGCACGCCGCGCAGCACCACGACGCGCTCGCGATCCCGCTGTGGCGCACGGTCGTCGAGCAATACGCGGACGCACCCGAGGCCCCTGAGGCGGACCTCGAGTGGGGCCGGGCACTGAAACGGAGCGCCGACCCCGCGGGTGCGGTCGCGCGATGGGAGCACCTCATCTTGACGTATCCGGAGAGCGCGCTCGTTCCGCTCGCCCGACAGGAGCTCGATGCGGCGAAGGCGACCGCATGACGGTGACGGCATGATGGCGGCCGCAGAATGGTGACGCGTCGGGAGTTCGTCGTCGGGTCGGCCGCCGCGCTTGCGGCCGCCAAATTCGGCGATCGGCGTGGCGCCCGGTGGGCGGAGCCTGGGCATCTCCTCATACCCATGGACGACACCCAGCAAAACCATCTCAAGGCCTACGGGCTGATCTACAACGCGCTGCACGACGGACTGCGCGGCGAGTGGCTCCTCAACTATCGCGGCGGCTCGTTTCTCCTCCCCGACCTCCCCGACCTCGATCGGCGAGCGGCGCTCGACGGGATCAGCACGACGTCCCTCGATGACGGCGCGGTCGCGGCCATTCGGGCCGAGATCGCGGGCGCCAACATGGACTCAGTGCCGTTGGAGAAGGCGCCCACGGTCGCGATTTACAAGCCGCCCACGTCGCCACCCTGGGACGACGCGGTGACACTCGCCGTGAAATACGCGGGGATCCCGTTTACCCAGGTGTGGGACGACGAGGTGCTGGCGGGGGATCTGTCGAAGTACGATTGGGTGCACCTCCACCACGAGGACTTCACCGGTCAGTTCAACAAGCTGTACCTCAGCTATCGAGGGGCGCCGTGGTTCATCGAACAGGTGGACCGCGATCTGACCACCGCCCGGCGCCACGGGTTCGCCACCGTGCCCGCGCTCAAGAAGGCCGTAGCCGAAGGCATCCGGACGTTTGTCGAGCGGGGTGGGCTGCTGTTCGCCATGTGCGGCGCGACAGAGACGCTCGATCTTGCCATCGCGGCTCGCAATGTGGACATCGCCGGGGTGTTCTCGGATGGCACCCCGATGGATCCGGATGCGGATGCGAAGCTCGATTGGTCGCGCACGCTCGCGTTTCGGGGCGCCAAACTCGAGACCTCGCCCAGCATCAATTCGATGAGCGACATCGATGGACACCAGGTGAACGTCCCGTCGCGCAAAGCGCCGTTGGGAGTGTTTACCCTCTTCGCGTTCTCCGCGAAATTCGATCCCGTGGCCACCATGCTGGTGCAGGACCACCGGACCGCGATCCCGGATTTCTACGGCGTCACGACCAGCTTCACCAAGACCACCCTCAAGCCCACCGACGTCGTGCTCGCGTTCGAAGAGGGCGCCCCATGGGTGAAGTACATCCATGGCGACTATGGCAAGGGCTCGTGGACGTTTCTCGGAGGACATGACCCCGAAGATCCGCAACACGCGGTCGGCAACCCATCGACAGACCTGGCGTTACACGCCAATTCGCCTGGGTATCGGTTGATCCTCAACAACGTGCTCTTCCCAGCCGCGAAGAAGAAGCCGCTCAAGACGTGATCGCCTTTCCGCCCGACGGGGAGGTGGCCGGTGACCGCACCGACGTGCCCGGACGGATCCGACCGGCCAGCGACTCGCCCGATCCCGATGCGGAGCCCACACTCGACGCCGCGCGCGCCGAGCCGGAGGCGGTCGCGGACGACCTCGGGCCCGACGGTCCGGTGGCCGCGGCGTTGGTTGATGTCGCGCACACGCCATACGAGGACCGTGCCAGTCAACGCGCCATGGCCGCGGCGGTGGCGCGGCTGTATCAGACGGGCGGCGTCGGACTGTTCGAAGCCGGGACGGGCGTGGGCAAGTCGCTCGCGTACCTCGTGCCCGCGCTGCGCTGGGCGGCCGTTCACGGCGAGCGCACGGTGGTGTCCACGAACACGATCAATCTTCAGGAACAACTCGTGGGCAAGGATCTCCCGCTCCTCGCCGCGGCGTTGACTGACCAGCCGGTGCGGTTCGCGCTGCTCAAGGGATGGCGGAACTATCTCTGTCTCGCGCGACTCGAGCAGGCGCGCTCGACGGACGGCACACTGTTCGACCCCGCGGAGGAACGAGAGGTGGCCGCGCTCGCCGACTGGGCGCAGCGGACCGAGGACGGGTCGCTGGGAGACGCGACCGCGCCACTGGCGCGCTCAGAGGTGTGGGATGAGGTGGCCGCCGAGCCGGACCTCTGTCTCCGACAAAAGTGTCCGCACTACGACGCGTGCTTCGTGTTTCGTGCGCGTCGCACCGCAGCCCAGGCCGACGTGGTCGTCGTCAACCACCATCTGTTGATGTCCGATCTCGCGGTGCGGCGGGTGCAGCAGAACTGGCACGAGGCGGCCGTGATTCCGCCATACTCGCGCCTGATCGTCGATGAGGGGCACCACCTCGAGGAGGCCGCCGCGGCGCACCTGGGCGGCACGGTCACGCGGCGCGGATGGCAGCGACTGTTCGCCCGGTTGGACCGGCGCGGCGGCAAAGGGTTGCTGGCCCGACTCGCGCACATGTTGAGCATGCTCGACGATCTGTTGGCCGCAGCGACGATGGACATGGTGCGCACGTCGTTGGCACCGGCCGTGGCCACGGCTCGCGATCGCGGGGAGCTGGTGTTCGACCTGCTCGCCACCACGCTCGCTACGTCGGGCGAGCGTCAGTTGCGACTCACCGCGGAGTTCGCCGACCATCCGGTGTGGGCGGGCGGGCTCGGCGTTGCGCTCGAGGATCTCCTGCGCGATGTCGATGCGGTGGATGCGGCCCTGGGTCTCATCGAGAGGCGTCACGGGGGAGACGTGCTGGGCGACGAGGGTTTGGCGCGGGTCCTGGCGGAGCTGCGCGGCGTGGCGCGGCGGCTCGCGGCGGGCGCGGAGACGCTGCGTCTCGCGCTCGACCCGCCGCCGGCCGGGCCTCCCACCGTACGATGGATCGAGATTCGACGTAGCCTCCGAGACCGGGACCCGGCTGGTACCGATGCCGGGCCGGGCGCGTCGAACGTGGCAGTGTGCGTCGTTCCGCTGGATCTGGCGCCGATCCTGCGCGAGGATCTGTTCGCACGCGTAGAGACTGCGGTCGTGACCAGCGCGACGCTGGCGGCCGAAGGCCGCTTCGAGTTCTTCGCGTCGCGACTCGGCGTCGATGCGCCCGAGCTCACGGCCACGACGGGGGTGTTCCCATCGCCGTTCGACTACACCCGACAGGCTCTGCTCGTGGTGCCGACCGATCTGCCGGCGCCCAACATCGATGGCGAGCGACACGCCGCAGCGGTCCTGCGGATCGTCCGGGATGTCGCGAGGGCGTCGGACGGCGGCGTGTTCGTGCTCTTCACGAGTCACCGGGATGTGCGTGCCGCGGCCGCCGCGCTGCGCCTGACGCCCGTGATCTCCGCTCAGGGCAGCCCACCGGAGCTGCTGGTCCACGGCGAAGACCGGCGCGACGCGCTGCTGCGGCGGTTTCGAGAGTCGGGACGGGCGGTGCTGCTCGGCACGAACTCCTTCTGGGAAGGTGTGGATGTGCCGGGGCCCGCGCTCCGGGCGCTCGTGATCGCACGGCTACCCTTCCGCGTACCCTCCGAGCCGGTGACGGCCGCGCAGTGCGAGGCCATCGCGGCTCGCGGCGGCGACCCGTTCACGACCTATATGCTCCCGCAGGCATCGCTGCGCCTCAACCAGGGGTTCGGCCGACTCATCCGGTCAGCGACCGATCGCGGAGTGGTCGTGCTGGCCGACTCTCGCGTCGTCTCACGCGCATATGGGCGCGGATTGCTCGACGCACTGCCGCCAGCGCGGCGTGCCGTCGGGCGCTGGGCAGAACTCCGCCCCGGGATCGCGGCATTCTACCATTCCGAAGGTAAGGACTCATGATCACCCGCCCGTCCAAGATCGTGTGCATCGGCCGCAACTATCGCGCGCACGCCGCCGAGTTGGGCAACGACGTGCCGACCGAGCCGCTGATTTTTCTCAAGCCGCCGTCCAGCCTCATCGCGGACGGCGAGACCATTCGGCTGCCGTCGCTCTCGGAGCAGATTGAACACGAAGGGGAGATCGCGGTCGTCATTGGCTCGCGGGCAACCCGTGTCGCCGAGAACGACGCGGTCCGGGTGATACGGGGGATCGCGGCGTTCAACGACGTGACCGCGCGCGACCTGCAGCGCCGCGACAGCCAGTGGACCCGCGCCAAGGGGTTCGATACGTTCGCGCCGCTGGGCGCCGAGTTCGCCTACGACGGGGCGTTGGGCGACCTGAGCATAATGACCCGCGTCAACGGCATTGAGCGCCAGCGGGCGCGGGCCGAGCTGATGGTGTTTGCGATTCCGAAGCTCATCGCCTTCATTTCATCGATAATGACCCTTGAGCCAGGGGACCTGATTGCGACCGGGACACCGGCCGGGGTCGGCCGGCTTACCCCAGGTGACACCGTGGAAGTCGAGATCCAGGGCCCAGATGGGCGCATCCTGAGCCGTGTGGGGAACCCTGTCGCCTCCGGAGAGTAATTTGGGTATGCCCCGAGTCGCGGCCCGCATGGCCGCATTGCCTGAATACATGCTCGCGGCGATCCCGCAGAAGAAGCGTGATTTGCTGGCCCGCGGCGTTGACGTGATCGACCTCGGGGCAGGGGACGCGGACCTGGCCCCGCCGCCCGCCGCGGTCGCGGCGCTCGCCAAAGGTGCGCAGACGCCGGCCCTCAACCGCTACGGCTTTGGTCTCGGGCTGATGGCCTATCGCGAAGCGGTGGCGGGGTGGATGCGCACACGCTTTGGGGTGGAGTTCGATCCGCTACGCGAAGTGGTGCCGCTCATCGGGTCCAAGGAGGGCATCTCGCATCTCGCGCTGGCGTATGTCGAGCGTGGCGACGTCACGATTGTGCCCGAACCGGGCTATCCCGCGTACGTCGGGGGTACCGCGCTCAGCGACGGCACCGCGTACAAGTACGCCCTCCGTCCTCGGAACGACTTTCTGGTAGATCTGGACGATATCCCCGCCGACGTGCTGCGTCGTGCCAAGCTCCTCTACCTCAATTATCCGAACAATCCGACAGCGGCCGTGGCGCCCACTGCGTATCTGGAAGGGGTGGTACGACGGTGTCGGGAGCTCGGCATCCTGCTCATCTACGACAACGCGTACTCGGAGCTGGCGTACGACGGATATGTCCCGCCGAGCATCTTCGAGATCGATGGGGCGCGTGAAGTCGCGATCGAGTTCCACTCGCTGTCGAAGACCTACAACATGACCGGATGGCGATGCGGCTGGGCGGTCGCGCGTCCGGAGATCGCGGGGATGTTGGCGCGCGTGAAGTCGTTCGTCGATACGGGGCCGTTCATGGCGGTACAGGCGGCGGGTGTTGCGGCGATCGAGAGCTGGCGGGAATTCGTTCCCGGCAACGTGGCCGTGTTTCGCGAACGCCGCGACGCGGCGGTCACCGCGTTTCGCGAGGCGGGGTTTACCTGCCCAACTCCCAAGGCGGCGATGTACCTGTGGGTGGAGTTGCCCGAGTCGCTCGCGAGTGCGGCGTTCGCCGACCGATTGATGGAGGACGAAGGGGTGATCGTCATGCCGGGCTCCGCGTTCGGTGCCGGGGGCGAGGGATTCTTCCGCGTGTCGTTCATCGTACCGCCCGACCGGTTGCGTGAGGCCGCGGTCCGCGCGGGCCGCGTGCTGGCGTCTCTTGCCGACCCGGTAGGGTAGGCCGCATTCGATGGCGCCACGGGGCCGGCTGGTCCGACCGGAATCGCGTGCCCTCGGGGTATCGCTGGTCGTGCACGTGCTGTTCCTGGCCGCGCTCCTACGCGTGCTGCTCTTGCCGCTCCCGTTCTCGGACTTCATGCGTCAGGGACCCGAGGCGAGCGCCCCCGTCGAGCACATCAATTATGTCGAGACCCCGACGGCCGGCGCTCAGACGAGTCCCGGTAAGGTCGGCGGCAACGGCCGGCCGAACACCCACAAGGCTCCCCCGCCGCTCATTGCCCCCCCCGAGGTTCCGACCGCACTCCCCGCGGCGCCTCCGTCGCCAACGCCGGCACCAGCGGCCGCCGATTCGAATGCCGGTACCGGACCGGTGGTCGGAGCCGGTGGCCCAGCCGAGGGTGCGCGACCGGAGTACCATGACGCCCGGGTCTGGATCCCCCCGGCACCGCTGGTGACTACCCCGAAAACGATCGAAGAGGCCGCCGACAGCGCGCTCGCGGCCCGCGTGAACGCGCATAACGACACGCTGGCGCTGGGCGCCGGGCGTCGGCAGCCCGGCGACTGGACCTTCGAGCACAACGGGAAGAAATACGGGGTCGATCCCAAGTACATCCAACTCGGCGCGTTCAAGATTCCCACCGCGGTGCTGGCCTTCTTACCGCTGAACGTCACGGCGAACCCCATCCTCGGCGAAAACGAGCGCACGCTGACCTCGCGGCACGACGACATCATGTATCAGGCGCAGCGATCACTCAATGAAGACGAGTTTCGTGACGCAGTCCGCCACGTCCGCCAGCGCCTGGAAAAAGCGCACGACGAGGCGGCGAAGAAATCAACCCCGCCGCCGCCCCCAGCCTCGGACAAGCCGAAGGACAGCGACACGCCCCCGGCACCGGTCCAATAGCTGGTGGTTGGTGGTTGGTGGTGGTTGGTAGTTAGGGAAAGCACTGGGGGCCGGATGCGATGCGACGCAGCCGGCCCCCATTCGTTTTTGCCAATCGCCAATCGCTAACCACCAAACAGTAACCACTAACTACTGCATTTCTCCCAGCAGATACTGACGGATGAACGCCACCGTCGCGTACTGCTGGAAGTCCTGATCCTTCTTCTTGGCGAACCCGTGGCCTTCGTCCAGGCCGACCAGGTACCAGACAGGGGTGCCGCGCTGCTTGACTGCGGCGACCATCTGGTCGGCCTCTGACTTGGGGACACGGGGGTCGTTGGCCCCCGCGACCACGAACAGCGGCTTCGTCATGTGGTCCACGTTGTTGAGGGGTGCGGTCCGCTCCATGAATGCGCGCACCGTGGAATCGCGCTCGTCGCCGTACTCCACCCGCCGGAGGTCGCGGCGATAGCTCTCCGTGTGCTCGAGAAACGTCGCCAGGTTGGACATGCCCACGACGTCGAGCGCACACGCGATGCGGTCGGCGTAGAGGCTCGCGGTGACGAGTGTCATGTGGCCGCCATAGCTCCCGCCGGTCACCATCACATGGCTGGCGTCGAGATCCGGCTGTGTGGCGATCCAGTCGAGTAGTGCACCGATGTCGTGATACGCATCGATGCGCTTCACGCCATTGTCGGCCGCGACGAACGACTTGCCGTAGCCGGTTGACCCCCGGATGTTGGGAAGCACCAGTGCGACGCCGAGCTCGTCGAGGAGGTAGTTCTCGCGTCCGAGAAATCCCGGACGTGACTGGCCTTCAGGGCCGCCGTGGATGTCGATGATGACCGGCCGTTTGCCCGAGAACCGGGCGGGTGGACGATACAGAAACCCTGAGAGAGCCAGACCGTCGGTGCCTTTCCAGTGGATGAGCTGCGGCTCCACGAAGGTCGTCGGATCGAGACCGCCGGTCTCGCTGGCAGTCCATCGATCGACCTTTCCGGTCAGGACGTCGAGGGAGTAGACGTCGCGCGGTGCCCGCGCGGAGCTGATCGTGAACCCGAGCTCGCGACTGGTGCGACGCCAGACCAGACCGGAGATGACGCCCACCGGCAGCGCCGCTGTATGGTGTACGGCGCCAGTGGCCGGATCGATGACGTGCAGCACGCCGATGCCATCCTCATTGGTCACGAACGCCAGGGTGCGGCCGTCGGGCGAGAGGCGGAACGCTTCGACGTCCCACTTGATCGGGCCGGTCACCGCCCGGCTCACCTTCGTGGCGACATCGATGCGGCGCATCCGTTGGAATTCCGCGCCCTCGTCACTCGAGGTGTAGACGGCGCGGCCGTCGCGGCTGAACTGGCCGCCGGCGTACGATACCGACTCGCTGGTCGCGGGCGTGAGTCGTGTCTTCTGGCCCGTCGCGACATCGATGATCCAGAGCGCGCTCTGGTTGACCGAGATGTACTGCAGGACGAGCAGCGACGTGCCGTTGGGGGACCAGTCGAGCGGCATCCACCCGCCGCCATCGACCTGCGCGACCATATGGTCCGTCGATGGCGTCGTCGGGTCCATGATGTAGATGTCGGTGTCGGTCCCATTGCGGCGCGTCGAGCTGTAGGCGATGCGGGCGCCGTCACGCGACCAGGGCCCCAAGTCATTCTTGCTCTTGCCGTCGGTGAGCAACGCGGCCGAGCCGCTCGCGACGTCGAATCGGTACAGTTGGTTGAACTCGCCGCCACCGACGTCCCGCTCGATGACCAGATACGCGCCGGTCGTCGGCTGGTACCGCGCGTCCAGCACCCGATCGGGGAAGAAGGTGAGCTGCCGGCGGTCCCCGCTCGGGAAGCGGACCGCATGGACCTGGTTGACGTCGGCGAACCGCGTGGCGATCACGATCTCTCGCCGAGTCGGGTGCCAATCCCACAATGTGGCGCTCCGAAACTCGGTGTAACGGCCAACCGCATCGGCGACCGCCGTGGGAATCGGGGGAACGCCCTGCGCGACCAACCGATCGTTGGGCGCGATGGTCGCCGCTGCCTGCGCCTGCGTGCGCGGTCCATACACCGCCGCGCACAGAAGAGTGGAGAGAAGCAGGATTGACACGCGAGGCACTGGGCCTTCCGGAGCGAGGGTGGACGGCGCACCCACCGGTGCGCGACCCCTCAACGATGTCCCACGCCCGAGTCGGCCGCCAGATGACGTCGCGGCCGCCGCGGTGCGCGCGTCGATCAGCTGCGTGCGGTGGGCCGCGGCTTGTCGCTGGCGGTCGGCGGCCGCGCCGCGAGGCGATCGCGGGCGATGCGGACCGCGGCTTCGCTCGAGGGGATCGCGCGTGCGGAGGCCATCGCGAACACTTCGGACATGGTGTCGAAGATCCCCTCCAGGGTGCTCGTGACGCGTTCGGCGCTCCACCCAGCGACTTCCTGGCAGAGGTAGATCAGCCCGCCGGCGTTCGCAATGAAGTCGGGCGCGTAGGCGATGCTGTGCTGCTCCAGCAGGGCGCCGTCGGTGTCGCTCAGGAGTTGATTGTTCGCGGCGCCCGCGACGATGGCGCACCGCAGGTCGGGAATCGTGGCCGGCGACAGTCCGGCGCCGAATGCGCACGGCGCGAAGACATCCGACTTTGCCGTGTGGATCGCCTCCGACGGCAGGATCTCGGCACCGAATTCGCGTGCGACGCGAGACGCCCGCTCGTCGTTCGTGTCGCTGGCGATCAGTCGTGCGCCTGCGCCGTGCAGCATCCGCGCGAGATGATAGCCGACGTGGCCGCACCCCTGGATCGCCACTGTACGGCCGGCGAGATCGGAGGTGCCTCGGACATGGTAGAGTGCGGCCTCGATGGCCCGCTGCACCCCGTGCGCCGTCGCGGGCGATGGGTCGCCAACGGTGCTTGGCAGTCCCCCGACGTGTGTGGTCTCCTCGCGCACGTACCGCATGTCGTCCGGGCTCGTGCCGATGTCCACGGAGGTGATGTACCGTCCGCCGAGGCTCTCGACCGCGCGGCCATGGGCGCGAAAGAGAGCGGGCCGATCGACGTGCCGCGAATCCGCGACCACGACCGCCTTGCCGCCACCGAACGGCACGCCAGCCGCCGCCGCTTTGTAGGTCATTCCCTCGGACAGTCGGAGCGCATCGGTGAGCGCCGCGTCCTCGGTCGCGTACGACCAGAGGCGGGTACCGCCGAGCGCGGGGCCGAGCCGAGTGCTGTGGATCGCGAGGATGCCGCGGTATCCGCTGGCGGGGTCCGACACGAAGACGACCTGTTCGTGGCCGTGTGCGGTCATGCGGGCCAGGACATCCGACCCGTCGCCGGTGTGGAGCTCGGAACCGATTGTGGACGCCATCGGCATCACCTCATGAGAGCGACAGAAAGCGCCGCGTTGCGGCACGTGGAGGCACACGACCACCGCCAATCTACATCCTGGTAACAGAGAGATGCTTGACAATAGCAATGAGTTGTATGACTCTAGCATGTAGATATGGGCAAACATACGAGCTCCCGTCTCGCGAAGGGTCATCCGACCGTCGGGTCGGACGGCGACCCCGCGCTCAAGCAGGCCGTGGCGACTGTGCGGGCCTTCAACCGCATGTATACCCGGATCATTGGGGTCTTGAACGTCAGGCACTTGCGTAGCGCGTTCGGATTGGGGGAGGTACGCGTGCTCTACGAGATCGCGCATCACGCGTCACCAACCGCGGCCGCGCTGAGTCGGGAGTTGCACCTCGATGCCGGCTATGTGAGCCGGATGCTCCGCGCGTTTGAGCGGCGGGCCCTGATCGAGCGGATCCCGTCGGCACGCGACGGCCGGCAGCACCATCTCCGGCTCACGGCCGCGGGGGGACGGGCGTTCGACGAGCTCGACGCACGGGCCAGTGCCGACGTCGAGACGGTGCTGACCACAGTACGCGAGGCCCAGCGCCGACAGCTGGTCGTGGCCATGCGGACGATCGGGGAGATATTGACGCCGCTGGGCGGCACGGATTCGACGCGCGTGCCCGCGCCGTATCTCCTCCGGACGCATCGCCCGGGCGACATGGGGTGGGTCGTCCAGCGGCATGGCGCGCTCTACGCGCAAGAATACGACTGGAACGAGCAGTTCGAGGCGCTGGTGGCCGAGATTGTGGCCCACTTCCTACGGGCATTCGATGCGAAGCGCGAGGCCTGCTGGATCGCTGAACGGGACGGGGAGAACGTCGGGTGCGTCTTCCTGGTGAAGCACCCGGAGCGTCCGGGGGTCGCCAAACTGCGTCTGCTCGTAGTCGAGCCAACCGCTCGCGGCCTCGGGATCGGGCGACGACTGGTCGATGAGTGCGTGCGATTCGCGACGCACGCCGGCTATCACACGATCACGCTGTGGACGAACAGCGTGCTCCTGGCGGCGCGGCGGATCTACGAAGCGGCCGGATTCGCCCTCATGAGTGAAGACCCGCACCACAGCTTCGGCCACGACCTGGTGGCCCAAACATGGGAGTTGAAGCTGTGAACGCAGCGGCGCATCACCCGAGCCGCTAACCGCTAACCGCTAACCGCTAACCGCTAACCGCTAACCCCTAACCGCTAACCCCTAACCGCTGGTCTCCTACGCCGCGGCGTCGGGTTCTGCAGGCTCGTGCTGTTCCGTCTCGGAGTCGAAGTACGACCGAAACACGCCGCAGATGACACCCAGCACCGCGAAATTGTCATGCGGCCCGACGACGGTCTCTCGGTCGGCCGCGTTAGCGGGCTCCAACACGATGGCCGCGCCGCGATGGGTGAGCGTCTTGACGGTGGCGTCCTCACCGAGCCGCGCGGCGACGATCTCCCCGTCTCGGGCGCGCGCCGACGGATTGACCAGGACGAAGTCGCCGTCGAAGATGCCGCGTCCCGCCATGCTGTCACCCTTGATGCGGAGCGCATACACGTCGTCGCTCGGCACGAATCGCCGATCCATGGTGAGAAACGATTGTCGGTGCTCAGGCAGGAGGGCGGGCTCGCCAGCCGCGATCTTGCTGTAGACGGGCACCGGCTGCGTCAGTGGCGCCGCGGCGAATCCGAGGAGCCGCACGCCACGTGACCGCGAGGGATCGCGTTCGATATACCCCTTCTCCGCCAGCGACTGCAGGATGTCCGAGACGGTCTTCGTGGACTTGATGCGGAAGCGCTTCCCGATCTCCCGGATGCTTGGCTGGTACGTGTTCTCCGCGAGGAAGTCGAGGAGATAGTGGTACACACGTCGCTCGATCGGACTGAGGGGTTCAGCCATACGTCCTCGATGAATCAGATAGCGGGCCGCTGGTCGGACTATGCGTGGCCTGCCGGCCGTGCTTCCCTGAGCATTGGTCCGACACGGTGCTCAGGGGGCGGTACAGCCACCCCAATCTGAGCCCGGACAACCAAGCGGTCAATAAGAGTGGATCACCGCAGGAAGGCGATGGCTGTATCGATCCGCGACAGGGCTCGGTCTCGGCCGAGCATGACGAGGACGTCGAAGATCCCCGGGCTCACGGTCAGCCCCGTGAGGGCGACGCGCAGCGGCTGGAAGATCTTGCCCGCGGTGACACCGCGCGATTCGGCTAAGGCACGGAGCGCGGGCTCCAGCGCCTCGGGCGTCCACGCGGTGGCGGCGGCGAGCTGGGTGCGCGTGGCGGCGAGGAGGGTTGCCGCCCCGGTGCGGTCCTTCCATTGCTTGGTGACCGCCTCGGGGTCGTATTCGATGGTGTCACGGAGATAGGGCTCGGCCTGGCGCACGATATCGATGACCGTGCGGGCGCGCACGCGCAAGAGATCGATGAGGGCGCGGAACCAGTCCGGGCGGGCAGCCATCGCTTCCGGGGTCGTCAGGCCAGCCTCCATCAACGCCGGCACGACCCGTGGCAGCAGGTCGTCGAGCGCGATCAGCGAGAGGTGCTGGCCATTCATCCATTCCAGCTTCTGGGGATCGAAGATCGCGGCTTTGCGCTGCAGTCCGTCGGTCGAGAACAACTCCACCATGTCGGGCACCGTCATGATCTCGCGGTCGCCGCCCGGGGACCAGCCGAGCAGTGCGAGGAAATTCAGCATGGCGGTGGGGAGGATGCCCTGGCGCTGATAGTCGGCGACCGCGGTCGCGTCGTGGCGTTTGCTCAGCTTCTTGCCGTCGGTGCCGTGGATCATGGGCAAGTGCGCGAAGGTCGGCAGTGGGGAGCCCAACGCGTGATAGAGCAGGATCTGCTTGGGCGTGTTCGAGATGTGATCGTCGCCACGCATCACGATCGTGACGCGCATCGCGATGTCATCCGACACCACCGCCATGTTGTAGACGGGTGTGCCGTCGGAGCGGAGGCACACGAAATCTTCGATGTCCTTGTTGGGGAAGGTGATCTGCCCGTGCACGAGATCCACCCATCCGGTCGTCCCCTCCGGGACCCGAAAGCGGAGTGCGAAGGGCGTGCCCGCGGCGACCAGTCGCGCGATCTCGTCGGCCGGCAGCCGGTCGCATCGCCGGTCGTATTTGAACGCCTCGTGTCGCGTGTCGGCCGCGGCTCGGCGTTGATCCAGCTCCTCCGACGTGCAGAAGCATCGGTACACGGCGCCCGCCGCGAGCATGCGCGTGGCGTCCTCCGCGTGCCGGGCGACGTTGGCGCCCTGGTACACGACGTCCTCATCCCATTTGAGCCCGAGCCACTCGAGCCCTTCGAAGATCGCGCGCGTCGAGGCGTCGGTGCTGCGGGCCTTATCGGTGTCCTCGACTCGAAGGAGGAAATCCCCACCGAAATGGCGCGCGTAGAGCCAGTTGAGGAGCGCGGTCCGTGCACCGCCGACATGGAGGTAGCCGGTGGGCGAGGGCGCGAAGCGGAGTCGTGGCCGGAGCGGACCCGTGGACTCGACGAGGGACGGTGCGGCGGAGGTCTCGGTCATGGACGAAGAATGGACGAACGACAACGGGCCCGCCGTGGCGGCGGACCCGGGTGTCACGACGGAGCGGGAGGGATTCGAACCCTCGATAGGGCTATAAGACCCTATAACGGTTTAGCAAACCGCCGCCTTCAGCCTCTCGGCCACCGCTCCTCGAACACAACTCGACAACCTACACCGTTGACCTCGATCCATCTCTCTCTGGCGTAGCGAATAGTGTAGCGAGACCCATGATTTTCCTACCCCGAGCCCCGAGTGCCCGGCTCACGGTACCGGCGGCGCTCCCATCCCGAGTCCCGCGGCCGCGAACGCCCACATGTCGGCGCGCTCGGCGATCTGCCGATCGGTTGGACGGTAGCCGTGACTCCCCTCGAGCTCCACCCGCAGCAACGTCGGCCGCGTGCAGGTGGGCGCCGCCGACTGCGCCGCCTGGAGCGTGGCGGCGAATTTGAACGAGTGGCTGGGCACCACGCGATCGTCGTGGTCCGAGGTCGTGACCAGCGTGGCGGGGTAGCAGACCCCGGATTTGATGTTCTGCAGCGGCGAATAGGCTCTGAGATAGCGCGCCGCCGTGGAATCGTCGGAGTTGCCGTACTCGGTGGCCCAGAGGCCCCCGCCGCTGAATTTGTGGTATCGCATCATGTCCATCACCCCGACCTGCGGGAGCGCCACCGCGAAGAGATCCGGACGCTGCGTCATGACCGCGCCGACCAACAGGCCGCCATTGGACCCGCCGTTGATCGCAAGCTTCTCAGCTGACGTGATCTTCTCGCGAATCAGGTACTCGCCGGCCGCGATGAAGTCGTCGAACACATTCTGCTTTTTCTCGAACATCGCGGCGTGATGCCAGGCCTCGCCGTACTCGCTGCCACCGCGGATACTCGGCTGCGCGTACACGCCGCCCATCTCCAACCAGTCGATGAGCGCCGGCGAGAAGTCCGGACCGATCGGGACGTCGAAGCCCCCGTAGGCGTAGAGCATCGTCGGGTTCGACCCGTCGCGCACCATGCCCTTCCGGTGCGCGATGAACATGGGCACCCGGGTTCCATCCTTCGAGTTGTAGAACACGCGCTCCATCTCGAACTGCGTCGGATCGAACGTCAGATGCGGCGGCTCGAATGGACGGCTGCTACCCGACGCGGGGTCGAACTGCAGGACCTCGTACGGGGTGAGCATGGATTGGTAGTCGTAAAACACCTCCGGACGGTCGAATCGGCCGGCCACACCGGAGGCGGTGCCCAGTCCGGGGAGTGGGATGGCACGCGCATCTCGGCCGTCCAACGAATAGAGACGAATCGTCGCCGCGACGTCCTCCAGCGTCAGCACACCGAGCCGCCCCGCCACCAAGTCGGCGCTTTGGATGGCCGTCTTCCCTTCGGGGATCACATCGTGCCAATACTTGGGGCCCGGCGTCTCCACGGGCGCGGACACGATCTTTCGGTTCGGCGCGTCCTTATCGACCTGCAGATACAGCCGGCCGTTGACCACACCGAGCGCCCGATAGTTGGCGTCGTGGCCCGTGACGACTGGCTTGATCGCGGCCTGCAGGTTGGGTTTGAGCGGATCGCCCAGGTCGGCGATGTAGAGTTCGTTCTTGTCGGTGCCTTTGCTGGTGACGACGAACAGGTATCGGCGCGATTCATCCAGCCCGCCGCCAACGATCCACGTCGGCTGATCCGGCCGGGCATAGATCTTCGCGTCCGCCGCTTGCGCGGTGCCCAAGCGGTGGTAGTAGAGCGTCCCGTTCACGAGTGCGGTCTGAATCTCCTTCCCCTTGGGCGGGACGGGAAACCGCGAGTAGAAGAAACCTTTCCCATCTTTCGTCCACGATGCGCCGGAGAACTTGACCCATCGGACCGTATCGCCCGTGTTCTCTCCACTCGCGAAGTCGCGGACCAGCAGGGTCTCCCAGTCGGATCCACCTTCGCTCAAGCCGTACGCGTAGTGCTTGCCGTCGGGGGCGGGTGAAAAAAGCGACAGCGCAATGGACCCGTCGGGTGAGAGCTGGTTGGGATCGAGCAGTACGTGCTCCTGGCCATCCAGTGCGTCGCGGACGTACCATACCGACTGGCGCTGCAAACCGGTGTTCCGCCGGTAGAACCAGTGCCCGCCCTCCCAGTACGGAATCGTGACGCGCGGGTAGTTCCAGAGCGTCGTCAGGCGCGCCTTGATCGCTTCACGATTCGGCAGTCGCGCGAGGTAATCCTGGGTCACACGGTTCTCGGCCGCGGCCCACGCCTTGACTTCGGGGGAATCGATGTCCTCGAGCCATCGATACGGGTCGGCGACCCGCAAGCCGTGGTAGTTGTCCACTTGGTCCACGGTGCGCGCGGCCGGGTATTGCAACGGGGCGGCGCCCTGGGCGGCGAGCCGCGCCGGCATCGCGATCGCGATGACCGGGAGTATGTGCCGAGCGATGCCAGTCGGTGAGAGCCAGCGCGCAGTCATGAGAGCCCACGGCAGAAGACACGAGCGAGAACGCGGAGCACGGCTGTGAGACACAAGAGAGTAGCGTCTCGTTGCACGCCCTGCCAGCAGGGCGTGCAATTGCCATTGTCCGCGCCGGCGATCCTCGGGGTCCTCGCGTTCTGGGGCGGCGCGCTCGTGGCGGAATCGCGGTACCCCACGGAGTTCGACTGGCGGTACATGACGCTGTCTACGCTGCTCTCGCCGAGCGGCAATCCCGTCGGCCATCGATGGGCCGCCGCCGGGATCGGCCTGAGTGGATGCTGTTGGTTGTGCTGGGCTGTGCTGTTGGGGCGACGTCGGGACCACGCGGGCGCGGACTACCCGGTGCGCGGGACGTGGGCGTTGGGATGGGGAGGCCTGTGCACGGCGTGCTCCGGCTTGTTGCCGGTGCGCATACCCGGTCTGCCGAAGGGGCACGAGCTCCTGACGATACTGGCCTTCGCCGGATTGTGCATCGGGCTCGTGCGCCTGACGACGCAGGTTGCGGGGCGCGCCGTTCAGCGGCGTGCGAGCCACACAGTTCGCCGCTCACGCCTCTGGGCCGCAAGCGTGGCAGGCGTGGTGGTGCTGCCGATCATCCTGACGGGCCTTGCGCAGGCATACGTCTTTTTTGCGCGCCCGGAGCTTCACTGGGTCGGCCTCGACTGGCGCGCGCACCACGTACCGGTCTACCTCAGCTTCGCCTTTTGGGAATGGGTCACGTGCGCCGTGCTTTCCGTCCACGTGGCGGCCCTAGCGCTGGCCGCATCAGCCGACGGAGTCGCCGGCTCGTAGTCGCCCTGCGTGTCGCTGGAGACGCAGAGCAGCGCGAACGCCATGAGTCACGGGCCCGTTGAGCTGGTCGCCGGCCCGTGATACGTGACGTGCCAAATTCGTCCGCCCTGGTCGTCCGAGATGTAGAGCGACCCGTCGGGTGCGGTCGCCAACCCGACTGGGCGATGGTCGGCCTTGTCCGGCTGCAGCGTCGCACCCGCGAATCCATTGGCGAAGACTTCGTACGGACCTGATGGCTGTCCGCCCGCGAACGGAACGAAGACGACGTCATAGCCCTCTTGCGGTCCCACTGACCGGTTCCATGAGCCGTGGAACGCGATGAAGGCGCCGCCATGGTATCGGCTCGGGAACGCGGTAGCCGAGTAGAACATCAGGCCGTCCGGCGCCCAATGCCCGGGGAACGCCTCGACCGGGGCCACCTTGTTCGCGCACACGCCGACCGCGCGACCACCATCACCGCCGTACTCGGGCGCCAGTACCAGCTTCTTCTGCGCGCCGTCGAAGTAGCACTCCGGCCACCCGTAGTCGGCGCCCGCGGTGAGGTGCACGATCTCCTCGGCGGGCAGTTCGGATCCCTGCGCCAACGTGTAGAGCTTGGGCCAATTCTCGCCGAGTTGATCGCGACCGTGCTGGGTCGCGAACAGTTGACCGGTGGCCGCATCGATCGCGATGCCGACCGCGTTGCGCAGCCCCGTCACGTACCGCTGCGCGGGCGAGTAGCGTTGGCCGGGCTTGTTTGCGTCGAACTTCCAGATCCCCGCCCGCGTCGCCAATTCAATGCATGGCTTCACGCCAGGCGATTGGAGCGTGCGGTTCTTGACCTGGCACGAATTCGTGGCGGAACCCACGTCCATATAGATCGCGCCCGACGAATCGACGACGAACGGATGCATCGGGTGGTCGCCCGTCAGCGGCAGATCGGTCACGATCGCCTCGGCCACGGTGTCGGGGCGGAGCTGCCCAGCTGGGAGACGGTACCGCACGATTCGACTGCCGGCTTCCGCATACACGTAGCCGCCGTACAGCGCGATCCCGGTACCGCCCGTGCCGCCGGCGGTAGACGTCGGACCAAACCGGACGATCGAGTCCGCCGTGCCCGTGTGCTTCGTGTCGCGAAATCCGATGAGGAAGCCGCCCGGCGGTGCGGGCTTGGTGTAGTACTCGCCACTCCACGTGTTGACGAACAGGTCGCCATTCGGCGCCACGACGATATCACGCACGTGCCCGACGTTGTCCGCGAACACTGTGGCGCAGAATCCCGGGGGCAGCGTGATGCCACCGTTGCCCGAGGGGCATGATCCCTCGGGCGGACCGGCGACGGACTGCGCCTTCTGGTCGCCTGACCCCGTGTGCTCCCCAGGCTTGCACGCGGCCACAGCGAGTGCGCCGCTCAGCGCCAGCGCCAACCATGGCGTCCGTCGATTCCACGTCCGTTCGATCCGCGTCATCCCTTCCTCCCGCGCCATCGCGCGTAGTTGCCCGTAATGGAATCTAGCCCACCATCGCGCGAAGCTCACGGCTGCGCGGCTGGCATCGCGTCTGCGTCAGTGGTATGCTGCACGCTCAACCATCGGGGGACCGACCGTGGCTGTCATGGGCCGCGACCGCTGGCGAGTGCTCGAGCCGCTGCTCGACCAGGTGCTCGACCTGCCGGAAGAGGAACGCGCGGCGTGGCTTCGCGCGCTGCGTGATCGATCACCCGACGTCGCCGCCGAATTGGAATCGCTGCTCTCGGGCGAAGCCACCGCGAACCGCTCCGGGTTCCTCACCGCGCCGCTCGACGTGCGACTCGACGCCAGACTCGAGGGGCTCCAGCTCGGCGCCTATACCCTCGAGCGCCCGCTCGGGGAAGGCGGCATGGGGTCGGTGTGGCTCGCGCGCCGCACCGAGGGGCGGGTCGAGGAGAAGGCCGCCGTCAAACTCCGGAACCTCACGCTCGCGAACCCCACCGCGCAGGCCCGCTTCCGGCGCGAAGGGTCGGTCCTCGCCAGGCTCGCGCACCCCGGGATCGCGCGGCTCCTGGACACCGGCGTGAGTCCGAGTGGCCAGCCGTATCTCGTGATGGAATACATCGACGGCCAGTCGATCGACGCCTACGCCGCGGAGCATGCCCTCTCGGTCGAGCGGCGGCTCGGCCTGTTCTTTCAGGTGCTCGATGCGGTCGGCCACGCCCACGACAACCTCATCGTACACCGCGACCTCAAGCCGTCCAACATTTTGGTGACGCGGGACGGCACCGTGAAGCTGCTGGATTTCGGGATCGCCAAGCTGCTCGAGCCCGACACGGGCGCGGACCAGTCGTGGATCACCGCGGACGGCATGCGCACGCTCACGCCGCAGTTCGCCGCGCCCGAGCAGGTGACGGGTGCGGCGATCACGACCGCGACCGACGTGTACGTGCTCGGCGTGCTGCTCTACGTCCTGCTGTCCGGCCGCCACCCGACGGCCGCGGGATGCCACACGGCTCGGGAGATCGTGCGTGCGCTGTTCGACGAGCAGCCTGCCGTGCTGGACCTCGGCGATCTCGGCACGGTCGCTGACAAGGCGCTCCGCAAGGACCCGCGCCAGCGATACCAGACTGTCGGTGCGTTCGCGGACGACGTCCAGCGATACCTCCGACGGGAGCCGGTGGTCGCCCGCGGCGCCTCGCTCGCCGACCGCGTGCGGGCAGTGGTACAGGCGTTCGTGCGCCGGAATCGTCGAATCATGGCGGGCATGATCGGTCGCGCCGATGGATGACGCCCGGCGCGCGCGCCCTCTTGCCCGATCATGCTACGGGCGATTCGTCATCGAGCAGGGCGTGTTGGAGCAGCAGGCGCGCTTTTCGCCAGTCGCGCTGTACCGTGCGGTCGGAGATGCCGCGCAACGTCGCGATTTCGGTGAACGAGAATCCCGAGAAGAAGTGTAGATCCACGAGCTCGACGAGCGAGGGCTCGAGCTCGGCCAGTTGATCGAGCGCGTCGCCGAGTCGCTCCAATTCTTCCCCGGTCCGCACCGTCTCCCCCGACGGGGGCAGATCGTCAACGAGCGTGATTTCGAGGAGTCGTCCGCGCTTCGTGGCCTGGCGCCGGCGGGCGTAGTCGATCGTGAGACCACGCATGGCTCGGGACGCATACGCGAGAAACCGGGACCGGTCCGCGAAGGCGACATCGGGGCGGCCCGCAATGTTGAGGTACGCCTCGTGTAGTAACGTCGTCGTCCCGAGCGTGTACGCGGCGCCCACGCGCCGGAGATTGATCTCAGCGAGCCGATGCAGCTCGTGGTAGAGCAGGGCAAACAGCTCGTCGGCCGCCGCCGGGTCAGCTTGGTCGGCGCGTCGAATGAGCGTGTCGAGCTCGGTCTCCACGTCGGCTCTCCGATGAGGTGACAGGCGCAGTCCGCAGATGCGGAGCAACAGTCCGGCGTGGGATAGGACCTCACGGCAGTCCATTCCGGGTGCTGCCCGCCGGCGCCCGAGAAAATTGGGTCCCCGAGCCGGAATTTGCGACTCGCGTCCCGGACGTGACCGGTCTCGCGGTGGCCGGGGCGGCTGGCCTTCGGGTCGCTAGTCCCGGGCGACGACCCTCAACAGGTCCGCGCCCAGGGGATCAGGTCGAGGCGCTCGAAGGGAATGTCTTTGCCGGTCCGCTCGCAGCGACCGTAGTCGTTCGGGCGTTTGTAGAGTCGCTCCAGCGCGGCATCGATCTCCGCGATCTCGCCAATCTCGCGGCCCGCGAGTGACGCGGCGATCTCTTCGTCCTCGGTCTCGGTGCCGCGGTCCGCCGGATGGGTCGGCGCTTCCGACAGGTCACCCGTGCGCTCCAACTCTCCGGTGCTCGCATCCGCCTGGGACCGGCGGAGATCACTGAGCGCGCGGTTCCGCTCGTCCAGTAGGCGTCGGCGGAGCTGCTCGCGCTGCGCGTCGGTCAGCACGAGTCGTCCTCCCCCGTGCGCGTTGCGTCCCGGCCTACACAATCTCCTCTCGTCTCGCGCGGCATTGCGTGCTCCCAGTGTGACGGTGGATCCCCTCACCCACGGTGCCGGGGTACGGCCCGGCGAGCCGACGCCGCGAATCAAGTCAGGCGCCGCCCCCTACCGCAGACGGCCACTCAATGTTCATGCCACCCAAGCCCCTCGGCGGGCCCTCACCCTTTCGACCATGCGCCGAGTCGCTGCCGCAGTGCGACGATCTCTCCCACGTGATAGGCGGTGTGATCGATCACGACGAGGATCTCGTGCAGGTACGTCTGCCCGGTCCCGTGCGGGATCGCTGCCGTGAGCGACCGGGAGCGATCGCGGGCGAGCCGCTGCAGGGCACGAAGGTCGCGGCGATAGGCGGTCAGGCTCGCGCTCCACGCAGCCGTGGATCGGGGAGCCGGCGCTTGAGGCCAGTAGTCGTCGGGCCACGCGGGCGCCGCGTACGAGGCATTCCGGCAGAAGTCGAGGATATCGTGCTGTCCGAGGCGAATGTGCTCGACCAATTCCCAGACCGAGTGTGGGGATCCGCGCACCCGTCGCCCGCGCAGTGCGGGTGCGAGACCCTTGACGGCGTCGTCGAAGCTCACGTGTGCACGGTGCCAGGCGAGCGCGTCCGCTAATCGGTCACGAATCGCGTCGCGGGTTTTGGTGGTCTTTGATTTCGGCATGGTTCTCACGAGTAGGCCCGCGTGTCCAGGCGCATGAGCGGTGTAGCACGTCGTGGACCATCACGCCACGCCGTGGCGCGACGATCACGCGAGATCCAACTCTACCTCATCGATATAGCACCAACCCCAATGCTCGCCAGGCTCGATCGACTGCATGATCGGATGCCTGTTCTGATGGAAATGCTTGGTCGCGTGCCTGTTCTTGGACGAATCGCAACACCCGACATGCCCGCATTCCAGGCAGAGCCGGAGGTGGACCCACGTGTCGCCCATTTTCAAGCACTCTTCGCATCCCCGCGTGCGCGGGGTCACGGGTCGGATCTGATCGAGATGTGTGCAGCCTTGCATAGTCGTCGATCCTCAGGCAAGAACTACCAATAGAAAGCAAGTAAAGCGCGCGGATAGTGGATAGTGGTTAGCGCCGGCGCAGTCGCGCCGGCCGACGAACACCTCGACCAGTTTTCGATCGCCAATCGCCGATCGCCAATCGCTAACCCCGTCCCATCCCAGTCGCTACTTTGTACCCATGCGCCGGCTCAAAATCTATGCCCAGATGCTATTCCGCTATCGGCCGCGGGAATTCTGGAATGACGTGCTGTCGGAGTCGTTCGACCTCCGTGGGGTGGGACACTACCGCCTGAGCGAAGACGAAAATCGCCGGATGTACGACGTCAAACGCGACCTGATCGCTGGACAGTTCGAGCGGTTCGGTATCGCGGTCGGCCCTGCGACACGCGTCCTGGAGATCGGCTGCGGCGTGGGGTACTGGACGGAATATCTCAAGGGTCGTGGCGTCCAGCGCTACACGGGCAATGACATCACGCCCGTCTCGGTGACGACGCTGAGCCAGCGCTACCCGGAGTTCCAGTTCGTGCAGGGCGACGCCGGTGCGATCCCGCTCCAGCCGCTCGCCTTCGACCTCGTGATGATGATCGACGTCACGCAGCACATCACGGATGACGCCGCATTCGTGCGCGCCATGGGCAATGTCTGGCAGGCCGTGGCACCCGGGGGCACCTTCGTGGTCACCTATTGGGACCCGGGGACCAACAAGCTCCTCGCGACGCGCTTCCGGCTCAATCGGATCGAAAAACCGCGTCCGCTCTCGGCCTACACCGCGGTGTGGGGTGGCGGGTCCACGGTCCTGAATACGATTGTATTCAATGACAAGCACCTCGCCGTGGTCCGGAAGGCGGGCTAGCACATACCTGGGGGCGAAGGGTCTCTGTGCCGGCGAAACCTCCGTAGGGCGCTCCATCACGTCGATCCGGCACTCGGTCCCAAATCGGTGTGGTCACTGGACCTCGCCCACCGCACATTAGAGATTCCTTACCACGTTAGGTTGTAGCCTAGGGAGGCGGCTTTGGCGGCAGCGGTTGGGCAACTCATCAACGTCCTGCTCAACGACCGCTACCTCGTCACCAGCGAGCTCGGTCGCGGTGGCATGGCCACCGTCTACCTCGCCCACGATCAGCGTGATGACCGTGATGTCGCGGTCAAGGTGCTCCTCCCGGACGTCGGTGTGGCACTGGGCGCGCAACGGTTCTTGCGCGAGATCGCCGTCGCGTCGCGATTCAGCCACCCGCGCATTCTTCCGCTCTACGATTCCGGCGAATACGAGGGGCAGTTGTACTACGTCATGCCGTTCGTGGCCGGCGAGTCGCTGCGCGCGCGGCTCGACCGGAGCGGCGCGCTCAGCATCGACGACGCCGTGCTCTTCGCGGCCGAAGCGGCCGACGCCCTGGAATACGCCCACGAGCAAGGGGTCATCCACCGCGACATCAAACCCGAAAACATCCTGATCGACGACGGGCACGCGATGGTCGTGGACTTCGGGATCGCCCGCGCGGCCGCGGCAGCCGGCGAAGAGAAGCTCACCCAGACCGGCATCACACTCGGCACGCCGCACTACATGAGTCCCGAGCAGGGGATGGCGGACCGCAATCTCGATCGCCGGTCCGACGTCTACAGTCTCGGGTGCGTGCTCTACGAGATGCTCGCGGGGCAACCGCCCTTCGCCGGCACGACCGCGCACGCCGTGATCGCGCGTCACGCCATGGGACAGGTCCCTCCGCTCACGATCGTGCGGCCGACGGTTTCGCCGCAACTCGAAGCCGTCGTGATGCGAGCCCTGGCCAAGGTGCCGGCTGATCGGTTCCAGACGGCCCACGATTTCGCCGAGGCGCTGCGGCATCCCGAGCGCGAGATGCAGCAGTCGCGATGGACGGCGACCGCCCAGGTGCCGACCGGCGTCTTCGTTGCCCCGACGGTTGGGCTGGGGACCCGGCGCTGGACGATCGGGGCCGTCCTCGCGGGCGCGATCCTCATCGGCGCGGGCGGGTGGGTCGCCTGGCGCCACACGCACGGGGGCGCCTCGGCGCCCGCGGCGGGGTCGGACGCCCGGAAGATTGCCGTCATGTATTTCGATGATCTCTCGTCCGACCACTCACTGGGCTACGTCGCGGACGGCTTGACCGAGGGGCTGATCGGCCAGCTGTCCGACGTCCAGAACCTCGAGGTGATCTCCCGGGGTGGCGTGCAGCCGTACAAGGGCACGCAGGTCGCATCGGACAGCGTCGGACGCGCGTTGCAGGTCGGCACCGTCGTCCGTGGCAGCGTCGAGCAGTCGGGCGGCAAGGTGCACGTCGATGTCCGGTTATTGGATGCGGCGAGCGGTGCCGATTTCGATCGGGCGTCATTCGACCAGCCGGTGTCCAAGGTCCTGGTGCTGCAGGACACACTGGTAGCCGACGTGGCTCGCATGGTCCGGCGACGGCTCGGCGAGGAGGTCCGGCTCCGGGAGACGCGGGACGGCACGCGGGATCCGGACGCATGGGTGCTCGTCCAGCGCGCGGAGCAGCGGCACCAAGTGGGCGAACGCGCCATGGCGGCAAGCGATACGGCGGCCATGATCGCCGCGTATCGCGGCGCGGATTCGATGCTCGCGCAGGCGGCGGCGCGAGACGTCAATTGGGCCGAGCCCGATGTGCGACAAGCGCAGATCGCGTATCGGGCAGTGCGCTTTTTCATCGATGCACCCCCGCGCGCGACGCCATTCATCGACAGCGGCATGGTCCACGCAGGGCGGGCATTGGAGCGCTCGCCAAAGGATCCGTACGCGCTCGAGATGCGTGGGACCCTCCGGTATTGGCGCCATCTCCTCAACCTGGTGCCCGACCCCAAGCAGGACGCGGATACGGTGCATGCCGCGCAAGCCGATCTCGAGGCCGCGACGCGCATCGATCCCGCGGATGCCTCCGCGTGGGCCATGGTCGGTCACCTGTACGTGAATCAGGGCGACGAGACGGGTGCCAAGCTTGCGGCCCGCCGCGCGTACGAGGAGGATGCCTATCTCAGTAACGCCGACGTCGTACTCTGGCGGCTGTTCGCGGCTTCGTACGACCTCGAGCAACTGCCGGAAGCCATCCATTGGTGCGACATCGGCGTGCATCGCTTCCCCGCGAATCCGCGGTTCGCCGAGTGTCGGTTGCGGCTCATGGGAACGTCCGTCGCGAGCGGCGATGTCGCGCGCGCCTGGCGGCTGGCGGACAGCGTCGGCGCCCTGCCGCCCGAGGGCGGGCGCCCCTTCCGGCAGGCGCTCGCGCAGGCCCTGGTCGCCGCCCCGATCGCCAGGTCCGGGTTGAAGGACAGCGCGCGACACGTGCTGGCTCGCATGTCCGTCCCTGCGGACGTCGATGCGACGCGTGACATCTCCCTCGACAAGGCGTACGCCTGGACGTTGGTCGGCGACAACGGCGCGGCCGTCAAGGAGCTCAAGGTGTGGATCAGCGCCAATCCGAGCGCCGCGTCGTCGCTGGGCGACAATCACGACTGGCGGTTCCGGGCGCTGCGCGACGACGCGCAGTTCCAAGCGCTCATGCAGGCGGACGTGGCGGGAAAATCGACTCGATAACGATCTAGATGGTGCGGGACGTGGGCCGAGCGAGCGCGACCAAGCCAGACACGGGGGATGCACGACTTTCGAGCGCGCGGCGCGCTCGGTGGTGGCATGGCCCGAATACCTCAACGTAAGGACAGGGGAGATGCGACTCATGCGACCAGCAAGACGACTCAACGGATTCGGGGTGGCTGCGGCCGCTGTAGTGGCCGCCGCGATCGCGGGAGTGATCGCCGGCTGTTCGAGCGCCGACCAGAATCCACTGACGCCGAGCATGGCGCAGCGCGATCTCGGCGCGCAGACGTCGGCCCAGAGCGCGACCAACGGCTGCCCGACCGCCACCACCGTCGTGAAGGAGATCGGCAGTCTCTACCCGGGCGGCGCGCCGATGTATCTGGCGGGCAAAGCGGCCATTTTGTATGCCGCGGAGCTGTTCGCGGTCGGCCCGATCAGAGGGGTCAAGCCCGATTCGTCGGCTGGCCGCCAAATCGCGATCACGCTCGTGGACACCACGCTGAAGTTGTTCCGGGCCAGTAAGCTGACGGGCGGCATGTCATCGGGGACCGCGTCGCTCGCGGTCGCGGTGCTCGACGCGTTTCTGTGCAGCGCCGGACTGCCGCAGAGCCTGACCGTGGCGTCGCTGACCCCTGGGTCTACGGGCGCCGCGCAGGTCGTGGCGCCCAATGCGCCGACGACCATCGTGGCGACGGGTGACCTCAACGCCGCGGTGCAGATCCCGGCGGGGAACCTCAAGCAGCTGACCCTGGTCACGATCACCCCGCTGATCAACACCCCGCCGTGCGCACCGTACAGCGGTCCGCTGTGCACACCGCTCGCGCAGTTTCCGCCGTACTACCTGTATACGTTCACCCCGTCGGTGGATTCGACAGTCGTCCCCAATCCCTTCACGTTCGAGGTCTGCGCGACGACGACCAACATCAACGTCCCGCTGACCCAGATATTCCTTGCGCACAACGTCACCACCGCGGGCGTCACGGCGGCGCAGGTCCTGCCCAAGCCAACGATCACGCTCGGCCTCGAGTGTGATGGGAGCAGCATGGGTCCGATCGCTCCCAGCGCCAGCCCGGTCCAACTGGCTCGAGCCGGCGATCTCCGAGGTGCCGCCTCGTCCCTCGCCTCATCGGTCGAAGCACTCTTCGTCACCGACGCGTTCGCCGGTGGGACACGCATCACGAGCGTCGGCGGCACGGCGCATTCGGCCAGCCCCTTCGGTCTCGTGGACGTGGCCGACATCATCCCCTATCAGAACGGGATGTGGGCGTACCACGCGCCGACGATCACCGTGAACCCTCCGCTTCCGATGACCGGTGATATCACGGGGGTGAGCCCGGCGTTTGGCACGACCGCGTACGTGCCAGCGACCGCGAACGGGTGGGTGCTCAATTCGTCACCCTTCGGCACGTCGCCGTTCGGAAGCGGAACGGCGACCGATCACAACGCGTCTAATTGTCCGCTCTCATCACTGTCGAACTTGAACCTGGTGTGGCCGTCGTTCGTCCCGGGGTCCAGCGCGGTACCTTTGGCCGACGACCCGTCGACGATTTTCCTGATGCAGCAAACGTTCTTCGTTCCCGTGGACTGGCCGGCGAACGCCAACGTCGTGATCGGCGTGGCGATCGACAATGACATCCAGATCTTCCTCAACGGCCAGGACATCACGAACATGGGGACGATCACACCGGGCGTCACCGAGTACTACGACGGCACCCAGTTCCTGATCCACGAGGGCTGCGCGACCGAGGACAGCTATGTGATCACGCTGCCAGTGAGCAGCTTCCACACGGGAACTATGCCCAACGTGATCGCGATCCGGGCCCGCGACCGCGGCGATGAGTCGTACCTGGACGTGCGCGTGTCCTCGTCGGTGCCGTTCATTCCACCCGTTCCGGCGCCGTGAGGAGCGGCATGTAGCGCGCACCGGCGTGTCGTGGTCAGGGGTGGTTGTCCCGCACCTCTGACCGCAGCCGGTGGCGATCGACTGTTGGGATTGTCACATGGGAGAGGCCGTCGATCTATTCGACGGCCTCTCCTGTGCTTTCGAGCAGCAGCTCGCGCGGCGATCGCCGCGGCTCGCCGTCGCGCGCCAGTCGCATCGAGGTCGCGGCGGCTTCCTTGACTCGGTCGAGCCACCGATCGAGGTCGTTCAGTTCGGCCGAGAGATGTCGGATCTTGCTCGCGCGCGCGACGCTCGGCGATGCGCGATAGGCGTCCTTGAGTTCCGTATTGAGCTTGGCCAGTCGCGCCTGGTGGATCCGCTGCTGACGCCGGAGCCACGATTGGGCGTCTTGCTCGGGATCGTCTCGACGAGGCTCCTCGCGCTCCGCGCGCTCATCGGGCGGTTGCGGCTTGCCACGCCTCGGACTCGGCGCCGCGCACTCCGAGCCAAATGCGAGCCAGCCCGGGTCCACGCCACAGACTCTGGCGACCGCGGCGAGGGTGGCCACCGACGGCACGGTGTCACCGGACTCCCACCTGGAGACCGTCGCTGCGGTCACAGGCGCGCCTTTCGAGAGCTCTCGTGAGACCAGCACACCGAGCCGCTCCTGCGACAACTTCTCACTGCGAAGCGCGGAGGCCTCGAAACGGGCCAGCAAGATTCGCTCGCCCAGCGACATTTCCGGTGGCTTCCGGATCTCTGTTTCCGACACCGGTCAACCCCTGTAGTCTTACGCGGAACGTAACATTCCATTCGCGGCGCGCAAATCCGGCGGCCATCGCCGATTGTTAGGTGCGGATTCAGGGGGTTGGGACCCGTACGGCGGAATACGGTCCGGGCACGGTCCGAGGGCCGCGTGCCTATTTCGTGAGGGCACGAACGGGCCGTCGATGGGGGTCAGCGGGGAGTTACGACGATTGCGCTGCGGGGAGAACCGGGGTGCCCGATCGCTCGCCGCGCGCCGCGCGTGCGGAATCGCGGAGCGCTGGTGGGCGCGCGCCGTTCGCCCGGTGTTCTGATCTCGATCGACTCGATGGTGGGTAGCTGCTGCCCACCGTTCCGCGTCCGCCTCACACCGAGATGTCGGCTCCAAACGTCGGGTAGACCTCGACCGCGACGTCGCGCAAGCTTGCGTGGGTCGCAGGCGCATTGGCGTCGCTCGTACACGAGCACATCACCGGCTCCGGCATGCCATCGACGATCAGATGCTGATCGACGACGTACCGCGCGACCGCGCCGCGGGGTGACACGGCGGGGACGTCGTACCGCAGCAGGCCGCGACCGGTGCGGACGCGTCCGCAGGAATCGAGGTGCACTTCGGTGCGGCAGGTACTGATGGTGTACACGATGGAGAACGTTGTCATGGTCTACTGGCGTCCGTGACGCGGTGGTTGCTGCGGGTGAGTAATCGGTCGGTGCGGGGTGTGATAGATCGTGCGAATTCGTAGAGACAAAATGGCTTTGGGCCAAATCGCCTGCAGTGATTTGACGCACATCTGGCTCACGGATGCGCGGGGGGTGATGCGGATCACATTTCAGATGGTCGCGGACGTCGCGCCGCCCTGCGCGCGGCCACCACGGGGGAGGTACCGGCCATGCCGGAGGATCTCGACGCGTATCTCGGCGAGGTGTTGATCGGTGGGTTGGAGCCCGGGGAGATCGTCCTCGTTGACTACGATCCCGCGTGGCGCGCGCGCTACGACCGAGAGGTCGCGACGATCCGGGAGGTGTTGGGCGACCGCGTCGTGCACGTGGAGCACATCGGCTCGACCGCTGTGCCAGGATTGGTCGCGAAGCCGATCATCGACATCCTGGTCGTGGTGGACGACTCGAGCCGCGAGGCGGACTACCTCCCGGCGCTCGAGGACGCGGGGTATGTGCTACGGGTCCGAGAGCCGCGATTCCACGAGCACCGGATGCTGCGGACGGCGGCCAGGGACGTGCACGTGCACGTTTACTCCGTCGGTTGCCTCGAGATCGACCGGCAACTGCGATTTCGCGACTGGTTGCGGCGGAGCGACGCCGACCGCCGCGAGTATGCGGCGACGAAACGCGACCTGGCGTCGCGGCCGTGGAAGTCGATGCAGTACTACGCCGAGGCCAAGACCGACGTGATCGACCGCATCCTGGCGCGGGCGCGGGACGCTGGCGACTAGGACGCTTGCGCCGCTAGTCGTCGACCTGCCGCAGGCATACCTTTTCCCCGGACGCGCCTGAAGTCAGCCCTGTGGCGCCGGTGTGATTCGACGGGGCGAACTGGGCATCGGTAGTGGTGTAGGCACGCGGTCGAGTCTCCGTCTTGGAAACCAGGGGCATCATCTTCAACAGATCTCGTGGCGCGCGCCGTCCTCCGGCGCCGGTCGCGCAGCCCGGCCGCGCCCGGCCCACGAACACACCGAGCCCGTTGACGGGCGCCCCTGGCGATGCCTTCAGGGACTCGGCGGCGCGTCTCGTGGCGCCGGCGCTGGTCGGGCTGATGGTCTTTGTCTACCAGGTGCCGTTCGCGGTGGTTGATCCGACGAACATCCGCTGGATGATGAAGGCCGACCGGGGGGCCATGCTGTCGGGCTGGCTGTTCGAGCGCAACGAGCCGTGGACACTGCCCTTCGGCATCCTGCACACGATGATCGCGCCGCTGGTGATCACGGTTGGCTATTCCGACGCCCTCCCCATGATCGCGGTGCCCGCGAAGCTGTTCTTCGGGTGGGTACAGACCCCATGGCAGTACAGTGGGCTGTTCCTCCTTGCCAGCTACATGCTGCAGGCCGTCTTTGGATACCTCGTCCTCCGGGCGCTCCATATCGGACGCGGACTCAGCGTCCTCGGAGCGGCGTTTTTCGCCACGAGTCCGGCGCTGCTGCAGCGCTTCGAGCACGTGAGCCTGAGCGCGCACTGGGAGCTGCTCGCGGCCTGGTGGTTGTACCTGCGTCGGCCGACGAGCAGTGCGTCATGGCGCTTTCTGGCGCCGTGGCTGCTGCTGTTGGCCGTGACCATCCCGACGTACGCCTACCTGGCCCTCATGGTCTCCGTCGTGTGCGGCGCGGCGTACATACGCGCCATTTGGATCGACCGGCTGTTCTCGTGGTGGACGGCCGCATGGCACGCGGTGGTCGGCGTCATCACAGTCGCCGCGGTCTTTTGGGTCTTCGGGTTCTTCGTTCTTAAGAGCGCTGGCGAACCGGGGTTCGGGCTGTACGCCGCCGATGTGCTGGCCTTCTTCAACCCGGCCACCTTCTCGCGCTACGTAGGTCCCATGCGCGGGGTGGAGCAGGGCTACGAGAACTTCTATTATCTGGGGCTCGGGCTGATCGCGCTCATCCCGATTGCCCTCGTGCTCGCGGTCTGGATGCGACGCGGTCGCCCCGGTGGTCACACGCCGGGCGCCATCGATCGGGCGAGCGGGGCGTGGCCCCCATTGTGGCCTGGCGTATTCGTGGCCGCGCTGATGTTCGCCTACGCCCTCGCGACGCCGGTCCGCATGGCGGGCCATGTGCTCTTCACGGTGCCGATGTACGCCCACTTTCCGCATTTCACGATGTGGTTCCGCGGGTCGGGTCGGTTTGCGTGGCCGCTGTATTACCTGGTGATGGCTTTTACGCTGGCGGCGATCGCGCGATTCGCCCGCCCGTGGCTCGCGTTCGTGCTGCTGGCGGCGGCGCTGTGGCTGCAAGTGGCCGACCTGCGCCCCCTGCGCTTCGTGGTGCGGCGGGACTATTCGTGGCCGTGGCCGCGATTGGAGTCGCCCGCGTGGCAGGGCATCGGTCGGTCGTTCCGCTCGGTGCGACTCGTGCCGCCGATCATTGCCCACCGGATCGCGTGCCGGCGCTACGATCAGCCGTATGACTTCGAGATTCCATTTGGCGTGCTGGCCGCGGAACAGCACATGAGCTTCAACAGCGCCAACCCGGCGCGCGTGGACCGCCTGGCGGCGTTGTGCCTGCCCATGCTCGACAGTCTCTCGCGCGGATTGGTGAACCCCGAGACGGTGTTCATCCCGAGTGCGACGTATCGGGAGGCGATCGAATGGTGGGCGCGTGGGCGGGTCGTGTGCGGCACGATCGAGGACGCGAACGTGTGTGTGGCGCGCCCCGATTCGAGTGGTGCGGCGGCCCCCCTCACCCGGCTGCTGCTCCAACAGGAGCCGGTGCCCCCACCGACGGTACTGCACTTCGACTTGCGGGGCGGCGACGTGGCGGGAGTCGTGGACTCCACAATCGGCTTTCAAACTCCGGACACGGGCGGACGCGTCATCGCGCGTCCGCCCGGCGGCCCATCGATTGCGACTGTGTACTACAGCCGCCCGCTCATGGGCGCCGTCACGCTCGTCATTGAGGCGTCTGCGGTCGATGTCCGGCATCCGGCACCGGTGACCGTCACCTTCGGCGACCAATCACGTCTGCTGTACTTCGGATCGCAGACCGCGGTGGATACCCTTCGGTTCGTCGAGGATCGGGCGCCGCAGATTCTCCGCTTCACTCCCCATCCTGGCGGCGAGGGCACTTCATCCACCGCCGTCGGTGCATCGCGCGGGCCGCCGCGCATCCGAATCCGACAGCTGACGATCAGCCTGGAGTAGCGGCGTGGGGTGGTATCGGAACCGTCTCGCCTCGCGCACGAGATCGAGAGGTCGCCTTTTCGTGAGGGAGGGGATACGATGACGACGGGTGTGGCGCACGATCGCGGACGGCATCTTGGTCATTCTCGAGACATGGTCGTGGTGAACGCATGACGAATCGGAGCTCGGAGGATCTGTTGCATGTGGTCATCGCGATGCCGGTGTTCCGGGATTGGGAGGTCGCGTCGCTCCTCTGCCAGCGGATCGATCAGCAGATCGCGCAGCTCGACCATGTCGATGTCCGGATCCTACTGGTGGACGATGGCAGTCCCGAGCCGCTGAGCGGCTGGACGCCGTTTGACCCGACCCACATTCGCCGCATCGACGTGCTGCAGTTGCGCCGCAACATGGGGCATCAACGGGCTATCGCCATGGGGCTGTGTCTGATCCAGAGCGACATCGAGTGCGATGCGATTCTGGTGATGGATGCCGATGGTGAAGATCGCGCGGAGGACGTGGTCCGGTTGATCGATCGGTTCCGCGAATCGTCCGGCTCGATCGTCTTCGCCACCCGCCAACGCCGCTTTGCCAGCGTGGCGTTTCGGATTGGCTACTGGAGTTATCGCGTGCTCCACCGGATCCTCACGGGCGTCGCGGTGCGCGAGGGCAACTTCAGCATCATCCCGCGATCGGCCGTGAGCCGGCTGGTGGTGATGTCGGAGTTGTGGAACCACTACGCAGGCGCGATTCACCAATCGAAGCTCCCCTTCGACCGGTTGCCGGTTGACCGGGGGCGACGGCTCGCTGGCAAGTCGCACATGGACCTCGTCGCGCTGGTCGTACACGGGCTCTCGGGGATCAGCACGTTCTATGACGTGGTGGCAACGCGCATTCTGATTGCGAGCATTGCCTGCATGCTCCTGCTCGCGGTGGCGCTGGCCGCCGTCGTTGGCATTCGGCTCGGCACCCACCTCGCGATCCCCGGCTGGGCGACGTTGACCGGCGGCCTCGGATTGTTGCTCATGCTGCAGTTCGTCTCGATGTCCTTCAGTCTCGTGTTTCTGATGATCAACACCAGGCAGAACATGACCATCGTGCCGACGCGTGACTACCGCGTCTACGTCGACTCGGTGCGGGCGCTGTGGAGCGGTGCGTCGCAGTCGGTCGAGCCACCAGGGACCGCGTCGTCGTGAGCGGTACGACGTTCGAGTACATCGGGCAGGAGCTCGATCTCTTCCGGGATGCCCGAAACTGGAAACAATATTGGGCCGCTCTGCTGCGGCCGTATGTCTCAGGCGACGTGCTCGAAGTGGGAGCGGGTCTCGGGGCGAACATTGGCTACCTGCACAATCCCGCGGTGCGATCGATGCATTGCCTCGAGCCCGACGAGGCGCTCGCCGACCAGTTGCGCCAAGCCGCGCGCGGGCGGCCGGGCATCACCGTGAGTGCCGGGACGGTGGCCGCCCTCCCCCGCGGATCGTTCGATGCGGTGCTGTATGTCGATGTGCTCGAGCACATCGAGGATGACGCGGGAGAACTGGCGAGAGCGGCCGGCCTCCTGAGAAGCGGGGGGACCCTGATCGTACTCGGCCCCGCGCACCAGGCCTTGTTCAGCCCGTTCGACACGGCGCTGGGGCACTACCGGCGCTATGACCGGCGCAGTTTGGCGTCGTGCTCGCCACCATCGACGCGACTCGAGAAAATGTGGTATCTGGACTGCGTGGGCTTGCTGGCCTCCGCTGCCAACAAGCTCGTGTTGAGACAAAGCCTGCCGACCCGGCGTCAGATCGGGTTCTGGGATACGTACATCGTTCGCGCCTCGAAGGTGCTGGACCCGGTCTTTGGCTACCGCCTGGGCAAGAGCATCCTGGCGGTGTGGCGTCGAACCGAGTGACGGTGGCCGGCGCACGAGGCGAGCGGACCGTCGTCGTGTAGGCTGACAGGATCCGTGGCGCCCGTCTGGCAGGAGGCGGCGCCGGCCGAGGTCAACGGAGGGCGTAGGATTCGAACCTACAAGGGCCTTTCGGCCCGCCGGTTTTCAAGACCGGTGCAATAGCCATTCTGCCAGCCCTCCCACTGTCGTGCAACGTAGGTACTTCGTCAACATCCGACAACGTCCCGCACGGTCTCGACCAAGGCGGTGTGGTCGTCACAGCCCCCGTGGTCGGTCGGTCAACTGTGTCAGCATCGGTGCGACCACGCGATCGCGCACGGGCCGATGGGGCAGGAGACGGACCCGTGTCGCGTCTCGAGACGAAATACGATCATCTATTATGGTGGCTAGTGCGGGAGCGGGGCGCTGACGGACGCCGTCAACGCCGCCCGCCACGCCCCCGGTGCTCACGGCAAGGCCGTTTTTCGGGTCTGAATCCCAATTCCTACTCCCGTGTTCGATATCCAGGCTGCATCTTCCCGACCGATGGATCTCCTTCGATCCCGCCTCGCGCCCGCGCTGGCCGGCCGCTACACGCTCGATCGTGAGCTGGGCCAGGGCGGTATGGCCATCGTGTTCCTCGCGCACGACGTCCGTCACGACCGCCAAGTGGCGCTCAAGGTGCTGCGACCCGAGGTGTCCGCCGAGATCGGGGCCGAACGCTTCCTGCGGGAAATCAAGATGGCCGCCGGGCTCACGCACCCGCACATTCTTCCGGTGTTCGACTCGGGTGACGCGGGTGGACTGCTCTTCTACGTGATGCCTAGCATGGAAGGGCGCTCACTCCGGGAGCGGCTCGACAAGGAGCGCCAGCTCTCCCTCACCGACGCCCTCCGCCTCACGAGCGAGGTCGCGTCCGCGCTCGACTACGCGCACCGCCACAACGTGGTCCACCGCGACATCAAGCCGGAGAACATCCTGCTCCACGAAGGCGCAGCCATGGTCGCCGACTTCGGCATCGGCAAGGCGCTCTCCGATGGCAGCCGCTCGATCACGCAGACCGGATTCGCCGTCGGTACGCCCGCGTACATGAGCCCCGAGCAGTCCGCCGGCGAGCTGGGCACCGATGGCCGCAGCGATCTGTATTCCCTTGGCTGCGTGCTCTACGAGATGCTCACCGGCGAGCCGCCGTTCACCGGCGTCACGCCGCAGGCGATCATTGCCAAGCGCTTCGTGTCGCCCATCCCCAAGGTGCGCACCACCCGCGATGTCCCGGAGTCGGTCGATGCCGCCGTCTCGCGCGCCCTCGCACGCACGCCGGTGGATCGGTACCACACGGCCGCCGAGTTTGCCGAGGCGTTGCGCACGATCGGTCGTGAGAGCCGCACGGGGCTCCAGCGCGCGGCCAGCGACGCGTCTCGGGCGGCGTCGACCGCGATCGCCGTCCTGCCGTTCAAGAACATGAGCGCCGATCCGGAGAACGAGTATTTCTCCGACGGGATGACGGAGGAGATCATCAATGCGCTCGGCAAATTGCCCGGGATCCACGTCGCGTCGCGCACCAGCTCCTTCGCCTTCAAAGGGAAGGACGTGGACGTCCGCCAGATTGGCGAGAAGTTGGGCGTGACGACGGTGCTGGAGGGGAGCGTGCGCAAGGTGGGGAACAAGATCCGCCTCACCGCGCAGCTCATCAACGTCGAGAGCGGCTACCACCTCTGGAATGAGACGTATGACCGGCAGCTCGAGGACGTGTTCGCGGTCCAGGATGAAATCTCGCGCGCGATCGTGGACGCGCTCAAGCTCCGCCTCGCCGGCGACCAGGGACAGGTCGTCGCACCCACGAAGAACCTCGAGGCGTACACGCTCTATCTGAAGGGCCGCTTCTTCTTCGCGAAGCTGTCCGAGCCGGCGCTCCGGCGGTCGCTCGATCTGTACCAGCAGGCGTTGCTGCAGGATCCGGCCCTGGCGCGCGCCTACGCGGGGATCGCCGACGCCTGGTGTAATCTCGCCGACGATTGGGTCGCGCCAGACGATGCGTACCCGCGCGCAAAGGGCGCCGCCGAGCGCGCGCTCCAGCGCGAGCCGGAACTCGCCGAGGCGATCAGCTCGCTCGGAAAGGTGCTCGGATGGCACGAGTGGAAATTCGTCGAAGCCGAGGCGCAACTCGCGCGGGCGACGGCGCTGAGCCCGAACTACGCGGAAGCGCACTACGTGCATGGCACCATGCTGCCGGCGGTGGGACGGCTGACTGACGCGATCGAGACGATGCGCCAGGCGCTGGTGCTCGATCCCCTCTCGGTGCACTACAGCGAATGGCTTGCGCGGTTCCTGCTGTACGACCGCGACTACGATGCCGCGATCGCGCAGGGCGAGCGCACGATGGAGATGCACGAGATCTGCCACCGCGCGCAGCACTACATCGGGTCGGCCCATCTGGCGAAAGGCGACCCCGAAACCGCGCTCGTGTGGTACCGCCGGGCGCAAGCGCTCGAGCGATCCCCGCGCTCATGGGATGCGATGATCGTGCGCGCCCTCGCCGCCCTGGGCCAGAAGGACGAGGCGGATGCGATCCTCGCGCGTCTCGAAGATGAGTCGCGCCGGCAATACCTGCGTGCCGAGATCATCGCGATGGGCTACGCGGCCGTCGGGGATCTCGATCAGGCCTTTGCTGCGCTCGAACGCGCATACCAGGCGCGCTCGGCCGGCCTCCTGTACCTCCACCTCGATCCGGGCTACGGGCCGCTGCGTGGCGACCCGAGGTACGCGGATCTGGTGAGGCGCATCGGGACGAAGTGAGCGGTGAGCGGGCCCCGCTCACCCCACCAGGCGCAACACGAAGAACACGAGTCCGCCGGCACCGCTCAGCAGCGACAGCGCGTACACGGGGCGCGACCGCGTGAGCGCCGCCACCGCACCGAGCGCGATCGCGATCTGGAAGAACGCCACCGCGTACGCGTACCCGTGATGCTGGTGCATCAACCGCTCGGCTTCCTCGGTGCGCGCGTCCCGCTCCGCCTCGCGAGCTCGGGCCGAGTCCGCGATGGCCTTCTGCTCGCTCGCGTAGCGGTCCACGAGTGCCTCGACGTCCGCGGGGGGCGTCTTGCCCGCCGCATGCCACATCGACACGGTCGCCGACGCCACCGCCCCCTTGATGCCCTTGGCCTGGTAATAGGCCCACTGGTCGGACGCCCGCGCCTGTAGCTGCGTCGCTTCCGTCTTGAGCGCCAGCGCTTCGTTGACCGTCGCCCCAGCGCGCAGCGACGCGATGGCCGCGAGTGCGGCGAGCAACGCGGTGGTCAGCGCAATCATGCGGATGAACTGGCCACCCTTCTTCTCGATCTCGTCGTCGATCTGCTCCCGCAACTTGTCGGTGTCTACCTCGATCTCTTCTGGCATCGGGTCCCTACTTGGGCGCGGGGCCGCGGGGCTTGGGCGACGGCGGGGCGGACGGCTTCGTGGGGCCCGGCAGCGGCACCGGCGAGGACCGCGGTGCGTCCCCCGTCTCGGGCGATGGCAGCGCCTGCATCTGCGGGATCTGGGGCCGGAAGACGTCGGCCAACGACGAGGCTTGGGCTACCGCACCCGCCGTCACCATCACCGAGTCGGCCTGCCCGCGATCCCCCGCCTGGACCAGCGCCTCAGCCAGGAAGTAGCCACTCATGACGTACAACGCGGGGATGTTGACCGACGGCTTGTCCACCCACTGGCCCCGCCGGATGAACGCTCGAGGGGCCTCGAACTCGTCCCACAACGCCATCGACCGCTTGATGTCGATCCACCCTTCGCCCGAGAGATTGACCGTGTCCTTGGTCGCCGTGGGGACCGACGTCAGCACTTTGCGCGCGAGCCCCTGCGTGAGCAGATACTGACCGACCCCGAGCTCGTGGCCGTAGTTGCCCGAGGTGCTGCTCAGATAGACGGACCGCACGGTGTTGTCGATGATCAGGTGCAGCACGAATACGTCGGCACGCTCCAACACGCCGTGCGCGAGGTTCTTCGGGTCTACGGTGGCCACCAGGTCGGAGCCCGGCTTCCGGATGACCTGGGGACCCGGTAGCTCGTACGTGAGCGGCACGGCATCGGCTTCCGCGAGGGTCATGCGCATGACTGGTCCGCTGGGCTTCGGCCACGCGTGCCCGCGGTACACCGCTGGGCCGGCCAACGTATCGTAGTCGTACGTCGGTCGCCGCAGCATCTGGCGTGTATACCAGTCGGTGTTCAGCAATGACGTATTGGCGACCACCACGTCTTTTCGGATCCCTTCGACCTCCTGCGCGTACCACAGCGGAAAGGTGTCGTTGTCGCCGACCGTCACCAGCACGCCGTACGGCTCCACCGAGTCGAGGAGGTCCTTGGCGAAATCACGGGTGTCCGTCTGGTGCGCCCGCGAGGCGGATGTCCAGTTCACGAACAACGGGACGAATGCCAGCGCCAGCAGGGGCGACGTCACCGCCCAGCTCGTCTTCGTCGGGCGCTCCTCCAGATCTTGCACGTTGCCGGTGCTCTCGGTCCCGAAGAGTGCCGCGAGTGCCTCCCAGAGGTACACGAACCCGAGGGCGACCCACACGCTCCACGCCGAGAAGCTCCAGAGGTAGAAGTAGTCTCGGTCGCGCACCTCGCGCGCCACGCTGTCGCCAAGCTCCGGCGATTCGGAATAGCCGTACTTGAAGTTGAGGTAGACGATCAGCCCCAACGTCACCGTGAATATCAGCGGCCCGAAGAACCAGAAGCTGCGACGGTCGTATCGCCAATGGGCGTAACCGCCAAACAAGCCAAGGATGAAGAAGACGGCGGCCAAGACGTTCTGCAGTGTCGGGTTCTTCATCTGCGGATCGCGCAGCCACTGCCATTTGAAGTACAGCCAGTACATCCCGACCTGGGCGTCGATCGGCGCTTGCCGCTCACTGACGTCCGGCTTCCCGTACTGCACGCGGTTGATGTTGTCCATCAATCGGCTGTACGTGACTCTGTCGAGCGTGCAGGACACCTCGAACTTTGTTTGGCACCCGGTCGGCTCGCCCTCATTGATGGCCGGAAAGTGCCCCGCGCGAATGGGCTCGTAGATGAACGGCGTGAGCCCCAACCCCAGCGCCGCGACGCACGCGAGCACGAGCCGCCACCGGAGCAGCGTCCGCCACCGCCGCGCCAACACCGCCACGCCGACCGCCGGCGCGACCAGGAATCCCGCCGGGTGGTTCGCGTATCCGAGTCCGATCAGGAACGCAATGAGAATGAGCAGCCGATCCGCCTTCGGCCCATCCGTGTCGTCACACCAGAGGACGGTCAGCCATGCAACCACGGCGAAGAACAACAGCGAGACGGTGTACACCTTCTCGTTGACCACCGACTGGTTCCACACCGTAAACGCGGTCGATCCCACGAGGACGGCAATCGACGAGCCCACCATCCGCTGCCAGCGCGCCGGAAGCCACCCTTCGAGCACCCGCTCGGTGATGAGGAACCACATCCCCGCCGACGCGGCGCTGCACAGCGCCGCCATCATGTTGATCCGCTGGGCGACGGTCGGCGCGATGGGCAGGAGCGACACCACGTGCCCCAGCAGCACGAACAGCGGGTTGCCAGGCGGGTGCGGTATCCCCAACACGTACGCGGCCGCGATGTACTCGCTCGTGTCCCACATCGCCGTGGACGGCGCGAGTGTGATCAGATAGAGCACGAAAACCAGCGTCGCGGCGAGAGCCGCGGCGAGATAGGAGGGTTGGTTTTCGGGTTCCTTAACTTTGGGCTTCGCCATGGGGGAGTAAATTGGTCGGACGATGGGGCAACGGACAGGGCCTAATGCCTGAACGTCCGCCGGCCCGTCACCACCATCGCCATCCCGCGCTCATCAGCGGCCGCGATGACCTCGGCGTCCTTGACCGAGCCGCCCGGCTGAATGATCGCCGTGACTCCGGCTTCGGCGGCATGGTCCACCCCGTCGCGGAAGGGGAAGTACGCGTCGGAGCCCATGACCGCCCCGTGCGTATCCAACCCGACCTGCGCCGCTTTGTGCACGGCTAGGAATGCGGCGTCCACCCGCGACATCTGTCCCGCACCGATGCCGATGGTCGCGCCGGCCTTGGCGATCACGATCGCGTTGGACTTCACGCTCGCGACCGCCCGCCAGGCGAATTCGAGGTCGGACCACTCCGCCGCCGTCGGCTCCCGCTTGCTCACCACACGCCAGGAGGGTCGCCCCTCGTCGGCCGGCGGCCGATCCTGCATCAACATGCCACCGCGGACGCGCTTGAAGTCCAACGCGCCCGGGGCCCAATCGGCCGAGCCGACCAGGATGCGGAGGTTTTTCTTCCGTCCGAGGATCTCGAGTGCGCTCTCACTGAATGCCGGCGCGACGATGCACTCGACGAAGAGACTCGAGATCGCATCGGCGGCCGCGTCATCGACCGGGACGGTGAACGCGATCACCGATCCGAACGCCGACATGGGATCGCACGCCAGCGCTTTCCGGTACGCGTCGAGCGCGCTCGTGCCCGTGGCCAGGCCGCAGGGGGTGGTGTGCTTGATGATCGCACAGCAGGCCTCGCCCGTGGACCGGAACGGGTCGGACGCCACGAGCGCGCCCTCCAGGTCCAGTACGTTGTTGAACGAGAGCTCCTTGCCGCCGTGCTGATGGAGCGAGTCGAGGCCCGCACCGGGCCGCTCGACATAGAACGCCGCGCGCTGATCGGGGTTCTCGCCATACCGCAGCACGTGCGCCCGTTCGTAGGGCAGCGTGAGTCGATCGGGGAAGAGATCGTCGCGGCGCGCGGCAAACCACGCGGCAATGGCCGCGTCGTACGCCGCGGTATGCGCGAACACTTTGCCCGCCAGCAAGCGGCGGAGGTCGAGATCGTCGTCCCCGGTCTCCAACCCCCGCAGCACGCGCGCGTAGTCCGCCGGATCCACGAGCGCGGTCACCGCCGCGAAGTTTTTTGCCGCCGACCGCAGCAGGGCGGGGCCGCCGATGTCGATCTGCTCGATCACCTCGTCCGGTGCGACGTCGGTGCGGGCCGCCGTTTCCCGAAACGGGTACAGATTGACGACCACGAGCCCGATGGGCTCGATCCCCGCTTGTTGGATCTGCTGTTGATGCTCGGGGAGATCGCGCCGGGCCAAGATCCCACCGTGCACGGCGGGATGCAGCGTCTTGACGCGCCCGTCCAGCATCTCCGGCATCCCCGTGAGGTCGGCGATGTCGCGGACAGTAAGGCCGCCGGACCGCAACGCCGCAGCGGTGCCGCCGGTCGAGACCAACTGCCATTTCAACCGGACAAGACCGGTCGCGAACTCGACCAGGCCAGACTTGTCGGAGACGGACAGCAGCGCGATCGGCATGGGGGTTAGCAGGGCTCCACAGTGAATGAGATGGTGCGAACAGGATCGAGGGTCGGGCGCGACTCAGGGGCGTTGGTCCGCGACCGCAAGCGCCGCGACGATACGACCGAGCGCGTCGATGTCCCGTAGATCCACGACCTCCGCCGGCGAATGGCTGTACCGCAACGGCCACCCCACGGCCACGTCCACGGTCCCCCAGGGCACGAACTCCGAACCATCGTTGCCGCCGTTGGTCGTCCCGAACTGCACGGGGATATGCGCCGCTCGCGCCACGCGCAGCGCTCGCGCCACCTCGTCGGGCGGCGTGACGCTCGAGTTGTCGAGGGAGCGCAGCGTCGCGCCCGCGCCCAACGGCGCAAGCGCGAATCGTGGGCTCTCGAGTGGCGAATCGGATGATACGAACGTGTCGATCGCATGCACCCGCCGGACGGTCGGTCCCAGTTCGGCCGCCACCGCGGCCGCGCCCTCGAGTCCGACTTCTTCGCGCACCGACCAGACGAAAATGACTTTGTGCGTCAGGCGCGCCGGATCGATCTGCCGGAGCGCCATTAGCAGTGAGGTACAGCCAGCCCGGTCGTCGATCGCGCGGGCCGTGAATCGGAGGGCGGCGAGCCGCGAGGCCTGCTTGTAGGCCGACACGCGCGTGCCGGGCGACACGCCGCACGCGGCCAACCCGGCCGAGTCGACGCCGAACCATGCGCTCAGCGTGTCGGGTTCCTTCGACGTGGGTCGTGCGCGAGGGATGAAGATCCCCGGGAGCGTCCCGACCGGAACGACCGAGCGGCTCGCGGCCGCCGTCGCCGCCAACGGGCAACTCGCGCTCTCCGCCAACTGGCGTGCCGCCTCGTCGAGGTGGGCCAGGGCTGGCTCCCCCTCCCAGAGCGACGCATAGAAGCCGCCCAGCTGTGACAGGGTCACCGTCCCATCGTGGCCGATGCGTGTGACCTGAAAGCCGATCTCGTCGAGATGCGCGACGAACACCACGGTATCTCGATCCGGACCGGCGGCGATGATCAGGTCGCCGGCCGAGTCCACGTGCGTGGGTTGCCCACGCCACGCGGCGGGGATGGCCGCCGACACCGCGGCGCGGACCGGCCCCTCGTGGCCCGAGACGCCGTACGCGTCGGAGAGCGTGGCCATCAGTCGTGCCACGGGCGCCAACGAGTCGGTCCCGATGGCCGAGGCCGGCGGGCCGCTCACTCCCCGCAGCGCGATCGGCAGCGCATGGGATGCCGGCTCGCTCGCGCCCGTCACGCCAACACCGGCGGCGCGCGCCACATCGCCCATCAAGGCGACGACGTCGCTGCCCCGAACGGTCTCCACGAGTGAGCCGGGATTGGATGTCCGGATGCCGATCGCGACGATCGCGTCGGCACGGTGGGCGAACGGTCGCGCGACCGGTCCGGTGATCGCACGCCGGGTCACCGAGTCGGCCACCGCGACCGACGTGTCACGCGCGACCGCCGGATCGACGAGGTACAGCGAGTCCACGTGACCCACCGCGGTGAGCGCGGCCAGCAGCCCGACGTAGCCAAACGCGTGCTGTACGCTGATCACCCAGACTGTCTCGCCGCGCGCGGGCGTGCCGGACGCGGTACCCGCCACCGCCGCGCAACTCGCGCGGTCGCCAGCCGCGGGACCCGCAACCAGATCCGCGAACCGCCACGACGGCCACTCCCGGATCACCGGGTCGAGCACCACGATCCCCAGTTGGGCCACTTCGGCGCGCGAGCGGGCGCCGACATCCACCCAGAGATCGTCCACTCGAACGATGGGCTCGGACGTCGGGCGGGCGCGCCAGAGGTGCGTGCTGCGCACGGCGACCACCGCCGGTCGCGCGCCAGTCCGCGTGATGATCCGAATCCGCTGTCCCTCGTGGAACTGGTCCCAGAGAGGTGACCGCCGTGCCCGACCGCTGGACTGGAGGCGCACGTATCCGTCGGCGGTGATCTCGCTCACGACGTAGGCTGCTTCATCCAGCCCGCACGCCACGACTCGGCGCGGCGATCCGGACCCACGGCGGAGGATGAGATTGCCCAGTCGGTCCCGTGTCCACCCCGGTATCGACGCCGAGATGATGTCGGTGGCGACGCGCTCGCCGCCCGGCGGCGCGGGGAGCGCGATCCACTGCGCGACGGCATCGGCGTGCGCGAGTCCCGCGGCATCCGCCGATTGAGGGTGCCCGACGGCGGGGGCCGCCCCGACCGCAACCAGGACCAACGCGGTCGTTACGCCCGCTCTTCCATGTGCCATCACTGCTCGGATTCCTCGGTCTGAAGACGAAACACGGGAGATGCGAACGGCGCGCCGATCTCCCCACTCACGTTGCCGCGGCCGTCGAGTGTGACGCGGCCGGTGGCGACCGCCGCGACCGCACACGGGTATAGGCGGTGCTCGGCCACGAGCACGCGGGCGGCCAATGCCGCCGCCGTGTCGCCGGCGAGCACGGGCACCGGCCATTGCGCGATGATCGGACCGTGGTCGTAGTGCTCGTCCACGAAGTGCACCGTCGCACCGGAGACTTTCACTCCCGCATCGAGCACGGCCTGATGCACGCGCATGCCGTACATGCCCGCACCGCCGAACGCGGGCAACAGGGCGGGGTGCACGTTGAGCATCCGGCCGCGGTACCGTCGCGTAACCGTCTCCGGCACCCGCTTGAGGTAGCCGGCCAGCACCACGAGATCGATCTGGTGGTCCGTGAGCAGCGTCGTGATCACGTCGCCAGCCGCGGGGTCGCTGATGGTCTCGGTGGGGACGCCCGCCCTCGCGGCGAGCACCAACGCACCCGCCTTGGGCTGGTCAGACGCAACAAGCGACACTGCGCCCGCCAAAGCGGGCCCAGCCATGGCAAGATGGGTGAGAATTGCCTGAAGATTCGACCCCGCTCCGGAAGCCAGGACGGCGATACGTGGCATCACGGCGTCAGTTTATCGTCAGCGCCACGGTGCGGTAAGAGCAGCCGCGCGGGTCGCCTCTGACACCGCCGGTCACTCGGCGAGGGTCCAGGCTACCGCCGCGGCCAAGGTCGGGGAGACCACGGCCTCGCGGCGCGCCTGCTCCACCTCCGCGAGCGGAGTGTCCGGGTTGGGCACCAGCACGCCTCGTGCCCCCAGCGCCGGGGCGGCCGCGATGTCACGCCACCGATCGCCGACGAGGATCGATCCGCGGAGGTCGAGGCCGAGGTCACGCGCGGCGCGGGTGTACAGCTCGAGGCCGGGCTTCCGACAGTCGCACGGTCCGGTCAGTGCGGGATGGTGCGGACACATGTAGGTGGCGTCGAGCGCCGCGCCGGCGGCGGCGAACGCCGAATCAGTGCGTGCACGCACGGCGTCGTATTGCGGGAGCGTGATCAGCCCACGGGCCACGCCGGACTGGTTGGTGATGACGACGATCACGTATCCGGCGGCGCGGAGCCGTGCAATGGCGTCGGACGCGCCCGCGATCGGTGCTACCCGATCGGGGTCCGCGAGGTACTGCTCGTCGCGGATGATCGTACCATCACGATCGAGAAACACCGCGGGACGCGCACCTGTCACGACAGCGCGCGCACCAGCGCATCGGCGAACGCCTCGTCGTGCGCGGCCGGTACGCTCCGCAGATCGAGCCGTACGGTGCCGTCGGCGATCCGACCCACGACCGGTGGGCGACCCGCGCGGAGACGCGTCGCGATCCCCGCCGCGTCGCCGGGCAGCGCCAGCGCGGCCGACGGGATGCGGGCGGTCGGAAACGCGCCGCCTCCCACGCTCGCCGCCGTGTCCACGACGGTGACCGTGATGCCGTGGCCGCGGAGCCGCCCGGCGACGGCATCGGCTCGGGCGCGGACCGCGGCGAGGGGCGCCGTCAGCATGGCGAGCACCGGTATGGTGCGCACGACGCGCTCCGGGTCACGATACAGCCCGAGGGTCGCCTCCAGCGCGGCGAGCGTGAGCTTGTCCACCCGCAAGGCCCGAGTCAGTGGGTTGGTTCGCAGCCGTGCGACGAGTTCAGGGTCGCCCGCCACGATGCCGGCCTGCGGTCCGCCCAACAGCTTGTCGCCGCTCATGAACACGAGAGACGCTCCCGCCGCGACGGTGTCGCGCGCCGTCGGCTCGCCCGCCAGCCCGTACGCGTCGAGCGAGGTCAGGAGCCCGCTGCCGAAATCGTGGAGGAGCGGCACGCCGCGTTCTCGCGCCAGGCGGGCCAGATCGGCGACCGTGGCCTCGGCGACGAACCCCTCCACCGCGAAGTTGCTGCGGTGCACCTTGACGATGGCCGCGGTGCGGTCGGTGACGGCCTCCGCGTAGTCACTAAGGTGCGTCCGATTGGTCGATCCGACTTCGACGAGGCGCGCGCCACTCTTGGCCATGATCTCCGGCACGCGAAAGCTGCCCCCGATCTCGATCAATTCTCCGCGAGAGACGAGCACCTCGCGGCCACGGGCCAAGGTATTGAGCGCCAGCACGAGGGCCGCGGCGCAATTGTTGACCACGATCGCGTCCCCGGCCCCCGTCAGCTCGCGGAGGAGGGCGGTGCTGTGCACATACCGCGATCCGCGTTCGCCCCGGTCGACGTCGTATTCGAGGTTGCAGTATCCGGCGGCCGTGTCCTGGATCGCGCGCAGCGCCGCGTCGGCCAGCGGCGCGCGGCCGAGGTTCGTGTGCAGGATCACGCCCGTCGCGTTGAACAGGGGGCGAAGCGACGGCTGCATGCGCGCCGTCACGGCGGCCTCGACGCGTGCGGCCCACGCGGCACCGTCTTCTGGCACGACCCCCGGATCGCGGCGCGCGTCGTCGAGGGCCGCCCGGATCGCCTGGACGACCACGCCGCGGGGCGCGCGGCCCAACAGCGGCCGAAGACTGTCGCTCTCCAGCAGCGCGTTGACGGACGGCAGCTCGCGCCGCGGGTCGGTCATGGGGACGGCGCGCTGTTCGGCTGCGGTGTCGGCGTGGCCGGCGTCGTCGGCGGCGCTGGCGCGGCCGGTGTCGGAGCTGCGGCCCCCGGTTTTCGGCCACCGCTGCGCGCCCGTTTGGCGGAGTCCGACCGCGAGCGATGTGCTGTGTCCGCCGGTGGCTTCGGCCCGCTGAATACCCGGTCCCCGGTGTGAGCCTTGCCGAGCAGTCCGCGGATGTCGATCGCCTGCAGCCGGTAGAATTTCCCGATCTGGAGCGGTGCGGCCAATTGGATCACGACTTCCTTGACGGGACTATGTCGGCTCGGCCGCGGGAGTCGCGCGCGCGTCACGGAATCGTGACGTGCGGCGAGGCGCGCACGGCGCTGGCGGGCCGCGGCCGTATCCCGCGATGCCAGCCCCGAATCGACGCGCCGGAGCGAGTCCGCGCGCAACATCGAATCGGTGTGCACGCGTGCGACTGCCGCGAACGCCGAATCGTAGTCGGCCGCCGAGCGCGCGTTGCTGATGGGGATGACCGTCGAGTCCTTGGCCTTGATCGTGAACAGCTTGGCGGTGATCGCCTGCGAGCTGTCAATGCCGCGATCGAACGTGACCCGGATGGTCACGCTGTCGTTCAGGACGACCTCGGAGATGCGGGGACCCAGCGTGTCGTGCAGGAAGGCGAGCAGCTCGAGTTGCGCGCTGTCGGTCAAGTTGATCCCCGCGCTATCCCAGATCTCGATGCGGTCGAGCGTGCGATTGTTGTTCGCGTCCACGAAGCCGCGGACGATGTAGGCGTCCGGCGGCAAGTGGCGGAGCACGAACCCGCCGGTCGAATCGGCCACCGTCACGTAGACCACCGATGTGTCCTTGCGGACCAGCGCCTGGATGAAGGCCCGCGGTGCGACTTGACCGGTCTGCCAGTCGAACACGCGACCGCGCACAACAGTCGTGGGGATCGTCGGCCCCGTCGAGAAGGTCAGGACGGCCCCGGTCTTCCGCACGTTGTTGTGCAGGTCCGCGAGCCCGGGAAGCATGGTGATGGTGTAGACCGTGTTGGGTCGGAATCCCTTCGGCGGGCTCACCGAGATGTGTGTGCGGTGCCACGCGACATGGGGATTGCCCGCGCGCGGCGAGATCAGGAACAAATTGGCCAGATCACTCGACCCCGACCCGGCCCCGCGCTCGGACACGACTTCGTCGAACTGGAACACGGCGGCGTGCGGATGGACATTGACCGCGCTCGTCTCCGGGAAGAAGGACAGGATGATCGCGGCCTCCTTTCGGATCGGTCCGCCGGGCGGTGGGATCGTGCCCGCGCACGCCGCGGCGATCACGGCGGCGGTTGCCGTCGCGCCGCAGATGAGGGCGAGGCGACGGGCCGGCCTCGCGGGACGCGCGCGCACGCGGGTCACTCCGGACACAATCCGTGGAGCCGAGTGCGCAGCAGATCGGCTCTCGTCGCCCACTCCCGCTCCTTGGAGCGTTCGGCCGCGACCACGTGCTCGGGGGCGCGGCTGACGAATCCGGGATTGGCCAACCGCCCGCGCAGCGCCGTCACCTGTGCGTCCAACCGCGTCAGCTCGCCGCGCAGCCTCGCGCACTCCTTGGCGATGTCGATGAGGGCCGCGAGTGGGACGATGACCGTGCTGCCATCGGTGAGGACGGCCGTCGCCGCCGCACCGCGATCGGCACCCGTGGGTGTCTCGCCTGCGGTGCCGGCGACCCGCGCTTGGCTCCGCGTGAGTCGGCCGAGGGCGGCCGCCTCCTCGACGAACACGTCGCGGGAGCCGGCGGCCGCCTCGATCACCGTCTCGATGACCGTGCCGGGCGGGATGCCGTAATCGGCCCGGATCTGGCGTACCGCCGACGTGGCCTCGCGCACGAGCTCGTACTCCACCGGCGCAGTGTCGGCGGCAAGGCGGGTGGCACCGGATCGGCGTCCGACCAGCGGGGTGGGGAGATCGCGTATGATGGGCCATGCGGCTCGGGCGAGCACGGTATCCGGCTCGGTGGTCGGCAGCCGCTGCCACAGCGCTTCGGTGACGAAGGGGACGACGGGGTGCATGAGGCGCAGCCCGGCGTCGAACACGTGGAGTAACACGGCGCGCGCGACCGCGCGGTCGTGGGCGTCCCACTCCGGCGCCAGTCGTCCCTTGCAGTGCTCCAGGTACCAATCGGCGAGGTCGCTCCACACGAACGCACGTGCGGCCTCAACGAATTCGCTGAGCCGGAGCCCTGTCTTGCGGTCCGCTCCCTCCCACCGACCAGTCGAGTCGGGTCGGGCCGGACCGAGCGCGGTGCCGCAGGCGCGAATGGCGGCGTCGAGCCGCGCCAGAATCCACAGGTCGGCCCGGGTCAGCGCCCACGCGCTCGCGAGGTCACCGATGCCGGCCGCCGTCGGCTCGTCTCCGACATTGGTCAGCAGGAATCGGCCGATGTTCCAGAGCTTGGTGACGAAGTTTCGCCCAGGGGCGAAGGAGCGCTCCAGATTCTCCGGATCGAGAATCACGTCGGTGCCGAGTCCCATGCCCGCGATCTGGGTATAGCGGAGCGCGTCCGCGCCGTACAACGCGACCACGTCCACGGGATCGATCCCGTTGCCCAGCGACTTCGACATCTTCCGATGCTGTGTGTCGCGAACGATGCCGTGCAAGAGCACGGTGTGGAACGGCGGACGTCCGTCGAAATGCAGCCCGGACATGATCATTCGCGACACCCAGAAGAACAGGATGTCCGATCCGGTGACGAGCACGTCCCCCGGGTAGAACGCGCGCCGAGCCGGCGTGTCGTCGGGCCACCCGAGTGTCGAGAGCGGCCAGAGCCAGGACGAGAACCAGGTGTCGAGCACATCCTCATCCTGCCTGAGCGGGCCCCCGCACGTGGGACAGCTCGTAGGATCCTCGCGGAGCGCGGCCTGCGATCCACAGGCATCGCAGTACCACACCGGGATCCGGTGCCCCCACCAGAGCTGACGCGAGATGTTCCAATCGCGGATGTTCTCCAGCCAGTTGACGTAGACCGCGACCCATCGCTCGGGCAGGATCCGCACGGCTCCCGAGCGCACGGCGTCCAACGCGGGGGCGGCGAGCGGCGCCATCCGCACGAACCATTGGTCGGACAAGCGCGGCTCGAGGACCGAGTCGCACCGATAGCAGTGCCGGACCGCGTGCCGATGGTCTTCCACGCGCACGAGTGCACCGCTCGAGCGAAGCATCTCCACGATGCGGGTCCGGGCATCGAAGCGGTCGAGTCCGGCCAACGCGGGGGGTACCCGTCCCGCGGCGTCGGCGCCCGCCTCGATCTCCGCTGCCGGGTTCATGATGACCGGCATCGGGAGCGCATGGCGCTTCCCGATCTCGAAGTCGTTCGCGTCGTGCGCCGGGGTGATCTTGACCGCGCCGGTCCCGAACGTCGGATCCACCGCGGCGTCCCCCACGATCGGGATCTCCACACCCACCACCGGCACGACGACCCGTTGGCCGATCAGCGATTGGTATCGGGCGTCATCCGGGTGGACCGCGATGGCGACATCCCCCAACATCGTCTCCGGGCGAGTGGTCGCCACGACGACCGAGCGCGAGGCGTCGCCGGCCACCGGATAGCGTATGTGGTAGAGGGCGCCCGATTCATCCGCGTGCTCCGCCTCTTCGTCGCTGAGCGCGGTCAAGCACCGCGGACACCAATGGATCACGCGGTGTCCGCGGTAGATCAGCCCTTCGTCGTACAGCCGCACAAACGCTTCGCGTACCGCGCGCGAGAGGGCGGGGGAGAGCGTGTACGCCGTCCGCGACCAGTCGGCCGATATGCCGATCGCGCGCAGCTGCTGCAGGATCGTGCCGCCGGTCTCTGCCACGAATGCCGCGGTCCGGGTGACGAACGCCTCCCGCCCGATGCCGCGCCGGGTGGACCCTTCGGCGGCCAGCAGCTTCTCGACGATGTGCTGCGTCGCGATGCCCGCATGGTCAGTGCCGGGCTGATACAGCGTGTCGTCGCCCGCCATCCGGCGCCATCGGATGAGTACGTCCTGCACGGTCATCGTCAGTCCATGGCCGACGTGCAGCGCCGCGGTCACGTTCGGCGGCGGCATGAAGATCACGAACGGATCGTGCGTGCCTCCCGCGCGTCTCGACTGCGCGTCCTGGGCGGCGAATGCGTCTGCGTCCTGCCAGCGGCGCGCGACGTCACGCTCGGTCGCAGCGGCGTCGTATTGACTCGGGATCTCCGAACGGGATGACGTCGGCGCGGCTCGGGAGGACGACGGGCTGGCGGTCATCACTCAAATGTACACAACACGGTCGCCCGATCGGGCGACGCGGCCACCGGCGGCCGCCGGTTTCGCTCAGGTCGTGGGCGGTTCTCGGTTCGGCTCGGCGTCCGGCGTGCGGGCGCGCGACTCCGTGTCGTCGCCGCCGCGCCGGCGGCGACGCTCGGCGATGTCATCGATGTCGGCGGCGGCGTCGTGGACCCCGGCGTCTTCACTGGTTGCCCGATTTTCGAGTGGGACCTTGGGGTGTTCATGTCGCCCGACATCTTCAGACGTACCCTGCCGACGGCGCCCGGTGCCCACGATGTCACTCTCCCACCGGGATTCGGTATATCGCGGGTCCCCGGCGGCGTAGTGCGCGGCGGCGTCCGCCTCGACGATCTCGTCTTCACGCACGTCCATCCGGTTGACGACGGTCTCGACCCCGGGCACGCCGCGGGCCAGCGTCGTGGCGTGCTCATACTCTTCGCGAGTCTGGACCGCACCCGTGAGCTCAATCGTGCCGGGGCGAATGGCGCCGATGTCTACCGGGCACTCCGCGAGCACGGGGTCGTTGACGAACGCCTCCAACACCCGGTCCTCGAGCTCGGGGTCGGCGCTCGCGAACTCGTCCTCGCCGTCTGCCGCGACCAGGTCTTCCTCCTCTGCTGCCTCCTCCTCGTCTTCCAACTCCTCGTCGTCCTCGCCTTCGTCACCATCGCCCTCGTCACCATCGCCCTCGTCGTCCTCGCCCTCATCGTCGTCCTCATCGTACTCGGCGTCGAACTCGGAGTCGTACTCGGTCTCGTAGGCGGCGGCGTGATCGGCGGCGTAGGCGTCCGCGACGTCATCCGCGTACGGTCCGTCGTTGGCGTCCTCGCCATGTTCCGCCTCGGCGCCATCGGGCGCGTCACGGCTGGCGCGCGGGGCCCACCGCTTCCGGACGCGGGCGGAGATGCCTGACACCCCACCCAGCCGGTGGGCCACGTAGGCACCAGCCGCCAACCCGGCGAGTACCCCGACGGTCAGCAAGGTGATCTTCCCGGCACCCATCGATTCCTCGTCGTGCCGCACGCGCCAGCGCGCCATGGTCACTCCTAGCTACATCCGTAGCGAGTGCAAAGGGTCCGCGGTTAACTTTGCCCTGACATGGAGCAAAACCAATATACCGGCAAGAGTGGCGCCACGCCGCGCCGTGGCGACGATTCGCCGCGGCCGGGGCTGGGGAGCCAGGATACGTCCACCGAACGCACGGGGATGTCCCGCACCACGGTGTGGGCGGTCATTGCGGCCGTGCTGGTGGTTGGCCTGTTTCTGTACTTCCGATTCGAGCGGGACATCATCGCGCTGTTCAACCGGGGACACTGACACCGTGTTGCAGCTGACGCTCCCCGACGGCAGCGTCCGGGAGGTGCCGGCGGGCACGCTCGCCCGTGATGTCGTGGCCAGCATCGGCCCACGACTCCTGCGCGATGCGGTCGCGGTAGACGTCGCGGGCGCCGTCCAGGATCTCCAGACCCCGCTCCGCGTGAGCGGTCCGTTCCGCGTCCTGACCGCAGCCGACCCGCGGTCGCTCGACGTCCTCCGCCATTCCGGAGCGCACATCCTGGCGACCGCTGTCCGGCGGCTCCGCCCCGACGCGCAGATCGGATTCGGGCCATCCATCGACGACGGCTTCTACTACGACTTTGGCGTCAGCACCCCATTCACGCCGGACGACCTGGCGGCGTTCGAGCAGGAGATGGCGCGCGTCGTGGCGGAGCGGTATGCCTTCGTGCGCGAGGAGGTATCCCGCGACGACGCGCTGGTTCGCTTCGCCGACGATCCGCTCAAACTCGAGCGGATCGCCGACCTGGGTCCACACGAGGTGATCTCGACCTATACGGACGGGCCCTTCATCGACCTCTGTCGCGGGCCGCACGTGCCCGACACGTCGTATCTCAAGCATTTCAAGCTGCTGCATGCGGCTGGTGCCTATTGGCGCGGCGATGAGCGGCGCCCGATGCTGCAGCGGATCTACGCGACGGCGTGGTGGAAAAGGGACGACCTGGATGCCTACCTCCACCGCATCGAGGAAGCCAAGCGCCGCGACCACCGGACGCTCGGCGCCCAGCTCGATCTCTTCTCGACAGATGCGCGCGTAGGCCCGGGGCTGATTCTCTGGCATCCGCGGGGGGCGATCATCCGGTCGGAGATCGAACAGTTCGAGCGAGATCTCATCCTGCGCCACGGGTACGACCTGGTCTACACGCCGCACATCTTCAGCGAGAAGATGTTCGAGATCTCCGGGCATCTGGAGAATTTTCGCGAGAACATGTTCGGGGCGATGGACGTAGAGGGTGTCGCGTACCGCCCGAAGCCAATGAATTGCCCGGGACATATCGCGATCTACCAGGCGCATCCGCGATCCTACCGCGACTTGCCGATCCGCTACGCGGAATTCGGCACTGTGTACCGCTACGAGCGCAGCGGGGTGCTCCACGGCATGCTGCGCGTGCGCGGCTTTACGCAGGACGACGCGCATGTGTTCTGCACCCCCGAGCAAGGGCCGCGAGAGATCGAGCGCCTGCTCGATCTCGTACATGAGATGCTCGCTGTCTTTGGCTACGAGTACACGATCGAGCTCTCGACCATGCCGGATAAGTCACTGGGGACTCCTGAGGTTTGGGCATCCGCGGAGCGGATGCTGGCCGACGTGCTCGACGCGCGGAAGCAGGCATATGTGATCGATGCGGGCGGCGGGGCGTTCTACGGACCGAAGCTCGACTTCAAGCTCGTGGATGCGATCGGCCGCAAATGGCAGGGCCCTACCGTGCAGTTGGACTTCAACCTGCCGGAGCGCTTTCAGCTCAGTTACACCGGCGCCGACAATACCCCCCATCGGCCCATCATGCTGCACCGGGTTCTCGTGGGCTCGATGGAGCGGTTCGTCGGGGGACTGATCGAGCACTACGCGGGGGCATTCCCGCTGTGGCTCGCGCCGGAGCAGGTGCGCGTCGTCCCGGTGATCGATGAGGTCGCCGATGCCGCCTCGGCGGTGGGCGATCGCCTGACCGCCGCCGGCGTGCGCGCGCACGTCGATCGGCGATCGGGCACACTGAACTACCGGATTCGCGAAGGCGCGATGATGAAAGTCCCGTATCTCGCTGTGATCGGAAAGCGCGAGGCGGCAGACGGGACGGTCGCTGTCACCGTGCGTGGGGCAGGGGAGAAGCAACGGCCTGTGCCCGTACCCGTCGAAGACTTCGCGCGCGCTGTTCGGCATGAGATCGACACCCGAGCGCTCCGCCTCGAAGCGGGCGGCGCCGGGGTGCACGCCGCCACATGACGCTGCCGCACTTGTCCAGAGGAGTTGGTCGCCGTGTCTGATTCGTCGTCGCAGGATCGCACCCCCGTCATCGTGTCGGCGGCGCGCACGCCCATTGGCCGATTCTTGGGCGGGTTGGCGCCTCTGTCCGCGCCCGAGATTGGCGCCGTGGCCATCCGTGCCGCAGTCGAGCGCGCCGGCATCGACGCCGGGGATTTGCAGGAAGTCATCATGGGCAACGTCGTCCAAGGGGGGGTCGGGCAGGCGCCGGCGCGCCAGGCGGCAATCAAGGCCGGAGTGCCGCCGACCGTGTCCGCCGTCACGATCAACAAGGTGTGCGGGTCGGGGCTCAAAGCCGTGATGCTGGCCGCGCAGGCGATTCGCGCCGGCGACGCCCACCTGTTGCTCGCGGGCGGCCAGGAGTCGATGTCCAACGCGCCGTTCTACCTCTATGGCGCGCGCAACGGCTACAAGCTCGGCGACCAAACGCTCGTCGATGGCGTGGTGCGCGACGGGCTGTGGTGCCCGTTCTGCGATGTCCACATGGGCGGTCACGCCGAGTACACGGCGCGCAAAGCCAACGTCACGCGCAGCGCGCAAGACACCTTCGCCCTCCAGTCGCACCGTAAGGCGGTAGCGGCGATCGATGCGGGCAAGTTCGCGGGCGAGCTCGTCTCGGTCGAGGTGCCGGGTCGCAAAGGCCCCACGGTGATCAGTGCGGACGAGAGTCCCCGCCGCGACGCGTCGCTCGAGAGTCTGTCCAAGCTCAAGCCCGCGTTCCCGGCCGACGCGCCCAAGGATCTCCGGCCGAGCGACCTCACGGTCACCGCCGGCAACGCATCCTCGCTCAACGACGGCGCCGCGGCGTTGGTCGTCGCGTCGGAGGCGTATGCGCGGGCGCACGGACTTCCCATCCTGGCGCGCATCACCGCCTACGCGACCGGCGCGGTAGCACCCCAGGACCTGTTCTTCGCCCCCGTGACCGCGGTGCGCAACTTGATGCGCAAGGAAGGGCGCACGATCGGAGACTACGATCTGATCGAGGCCAACGAGGCGTTTGCGTCGCAGGCCCTCGCCGACGGCGAGGAGCTCGAGTGGGACTGGGACCGAGTCAATGTGCACGGCGGCGCGATCGCCCTCGGACATCCTATTGGGGCGAGCGGGGCGCGCGTGCTCACGACCCTGCTGTTCGCGATGCGCGATCGCGGCGCCCGCACGGGTCTCGCCACGCTCTGCCTCGGTGGTGGCGACGCGGTCGCGATGAGCGTTGAGCGCGTGCCCTGAGTCCGCGCGCGGCGACCGTCGGTTCGCGGGTCGCCACGCTCGCATCGCGCACAGCTCAGCGCAATCAACCCGCGGCGCGGCCGCCGCAAGGAGTTTCAAGGATGGCAGATCGTGTGGCGGTGGTGGGGGCGGGGCAGATGGGCAACGGCATCGCCCACACGTTCGCCCTGAATGGGTTCCCCGTGACCCTGATCGATGTCTCGTCCGAGGCGCTCGCCCGGGCCCGAACGACCATCGCCGCGAACTTGGATCGCCAGGTCAAGAAGGGCGCGATCGAGGCCGGCGCCAAAGAGCCGGCGCTCGCGCGCATCACGGACGCCGCTGATGTGGCGGCTGCTGGAGACGCAGCCCTCGTCATCGAAGCGGCATCCGAGGATCCAGGCCTCAAGTTCCGACTGTTCACGGCGCTGGACGACGTCGTCGGACCGCAGGCCATCCTGGCGACCAACACGAGCTCGATCTCGATTACCGCGATTGCCGGGCGCACGCGTCGGCCTCAGCGGGTCATTGGGACGCACTTCATGAATCCGGTGCCGATGATGGCGCTGGTCGAGGTCATTCGCGGGCTCGCGACCTCCGATGCGACGACGGCCACGGTGACCGCGATCGCCAAGCAGATCGGGAAAACGCCGGTCGAAGTCAACGACTACCCGGGCTTCGTGTCGAACCGCGTCCTCATGCCGATGATCAACGAGGCGGCGTATTGCGTCATGGAAGGCGTGGCGACGCCCGAGGCCATCGATACCGTGATGAAGCTGGGCATGAACCACCCGCTCGGTCCCTTGGCGCTCGCGGACCTCATCGGGCTCGACACCTGTGTCGCGATACTCGATGTCTTGCAGACTGGGCTCGGCGATCCGAAGTACCGGGCCTGCCCGCTCCTCCGGAAGTACGTCGCGGCGGGTTGGCTCGGGCGCAAATCACGGCGCGGATTCTACTCGTACGATTGATGGCGCCGATCCGCGAATTTCTCGCGCTGACCGACGAGCAGCGCGACATCCAGCGGTTGGCGCGTGAATTCGCCTCCACCGAGCTCGCGCCCCACGCCGCGCGGTGGGACCGGGACGCGTACTTCGAGCGTGGCCTCGTTCCGCGACTCGGCGAGCTGGGCTTCCTGGGCATGCTCGTGCCCGACGCGTACGACGGGATGGCGCTCGACGCCGTGAGTTACTTGCTCGTGCTCGAGGAGATCGCGGCGGTCGATGCATCGACCGCCGTGATGCTGAGCGTTCACAACTCGCTACCCTCGCAGATGCTCCTCGCCCGCGGCACGGACGCCCAGCGGCAGCGATTCCTGCGGCCGATGGCGCGCGGTGACCTCCTGGGGGCGTTCGCGCTGTCCGAACCCGATGCCGGCTCCGACGCCTCCGCCGTGCGCACGCAGGCGACGCGCGACGGGGATGCCTACGTGCTCAACGGCACGAAGTCGTGGGTCACGCAGGGCAACAACGCCGGTGTCATTCTGGTCATGGCCCGTACGGACAGCCCCGAGGCCCGCCGCGGGGGAAAGGGTATCTCGGCGTTCATCGTGACCCCTGATCAGCCGGGGTTCTCCGTCGGTAAGAAGGAAGACAAGATGGGGCTCCGGGCCTCGCCGACCGTGCAGCTCGTCTTCGATAATCTGCGGGTGCCCGCCGACCAGCTGTTGGGCGAGCCGGGCCAAGGGCTCGTCTACGCGCTGCAATCGCTCGAGCACGGCCGGCTCGGCATCTCGGCGCAGGCCGTGGGGATCGGCCGCGCGGCGCTCGACCACGCGGTGCGGTACGCAGCGGAGCGACGACAGTTCGGCAAGGCGATCCGGGAGTTCGAGGCGATCCAGTTCAAACTCGCGGACATGGCGGCCCGCGTCACGCAGGCGCGGGCAGTGCTGTACGCCGCCGCGGCGGCGAAGGACCGCGGAGAGTCGATCACGCAGATGAGCTCCATCGCCAAACTCGCCGCGAGCGAAATGGCCATGTGGGTGACGACACAGGCGATCCAGGTGTTCGGCGGCTACGGCTACATCAAGGACTACCCGGTGGAACGGCTCTTTCGCGATGCCAAAGTCACCGAGATCTACGAAGGCACCTCGGAGATTCAGCGACTCGTCATCGCGCGGGAGCTGTACGCGGCATAGGCCAAAGCGGGTGAAATCAGGGAGGCGGACATGCTGAGATGGTCGGAATGGGACCGGTGCCCACCGGGCGCGGCGCTGAACGACGCCGATCCGGAGATCGCGCGCCTGATCGAGCGTGAGATCGAGCGGCAGTCGGACGGGTTGGAACTCATCGCGAGCGAGAATTTCGTGTCGCCGGCGGTGATGGAAGCGATGGGGTCGCCGCTGACCAACAAATACGCCGAAGGTCTGCCCGGCAAGCGCTACTACGGAGGCTGTGAGGTCATCGATCAGATCGAACAGATCGCGATCGACCGCGCGAAGCAGCTGTTCGGCGCCGAGCACGCGAACGTACAGCCGCACTCTGGCGCGCAGGCGAATGCCGCCACGTACCTCGCCCTGATCAAGCCTGGCGCCACGATACTGGGACTCGATCTCTCGCAGGGTGGGCACCTCACCCACGGCTCGCCGGTGAATTTCTCGGGGCTACTCTATCGAGCCGTGCATTACGGAGTGACCGATGACGGGCTGATCGACTATGACGCCATGCGTGCGGCCGCCCGGGAGCATCGCCCAGCGCTCATCATCGCGGGCGCGAGCGCGTACGCCCGGACCATCGATTTCGCGGCGTTCGCGGACGCGGCGCGCGAAGTCGGCGCGCTCTTCGTTGTGGACATGGCGCATATCGCCGGGTTGGTCGCCACCGGCCTCCACCCCTCGCCGATCCCGTATGCCGATGTCGTGACGTCCACGACCCACAAGACGCTCCGTGGCCCGCGTGGCGGGCTCATCCTCTGCCGGGCGGCGCACGCCAAGGCGATCGACAAGGCGGTCTTCCCCGGGACGCAAGGCGGGCCCCTCGAACACGTGATCGCCGCCAAGGCCGTCGCGTTCCGCGAGGCGCTGCTCCCCGCCTTTGCCGACTACTGCAAGCAGATCATCGCCAACGCCCATGCACTCTCGGCCGAGCTCGTTCAACGCGGGTACCAGGTCGTGTCCGGGGGGACGGACACACACCTCATGCTGGTGGACCTGCGGAACAAGGGGCTGACGGGTAAGGCCGCGGAGAAGGCGCTCGACCTGGCGGGGATCACGGTGAACAAGAATACCGTGCCCAAGGAGACCCAATCGCCGTTCGTGACGAGCGGGATCCGGATCGGGACCCCGGCGGTGACGACTCGGGGGCTCAAAGAGCGGGAGATGCGCCGGGTCGCCGAGCTGATGGACCGGGTACTCAGTCACCCGGATGACGCGGCGATCGCCAGTGCAGTGCGCGAGGCGGTCCGCGAGCTGGCCGCGGGCTTCCCGTTATATCCCGTGGCCGAACGGGCAGCGCGGTAGCGCCCCGACTGCGGGGTCCGGCCCGCACCTGGCGCGCCGCGCGGCACCGCGTAATTTCCGCGGCGAATACGTCCGCGCGGCCGCAACTGCCACGCGGCGTTTTCCGGCGTTGCCGTGCTCCCGCGCTGTTCGTCGAGAGCACGCGGAACGGAGGGCATTGCCCCCCCGATCAAACGGCGGCCCGTCGGGCGGCGAATTCTTCGATGTTTCCTGGTCTTCGATGTGAGGTAAGCAGTGGCGGAGTTGGCGTTTCGGGACGGAATAATGGAGCAGATCCGACTGCGCGAGCGGCGGTTCCACGAACATGCGTATCTGTTCGTGTTGTCGTCGCTGGAGTATTGCCAGTCTCGCCTGTCCGAACGTCGTCACATAGGTGGCCGCGAACTTGCTGGATCGTGTCGGGACCTGGCGTTGGATCGATTCGGCGTACTCGCCCGTCAGGTACTCGAGCACTGGGGCATCCGATCGACGGCCGACATCGGCGACGTCGTCTTCACACTCGTCGATCTCAATCTCCTCATCAGTCAACCGACCGACACGCGCACGGACTTTCTGGGCGTGTATGATTTCGATGAGGCGTTCGAACACAATTATCCCTGGAACGTCATTCAACAGGCATGAGCGGGTCTCCGCTACTTCCAGCCTGTAGGAAGCGTGGTGTTGGGACGCTGCTCCCGCTGAGCGATTACGGACGCGACGGCGCGCCGATCACCGACAAAGCGTGGGTCTGCAACAACCCGGAGTGCGGCTTCAACCTCCGCATCGACAACGGCGATATCACCCTCGGCCGCTCGGTCCCCCACTCCCAGCAGTAGCCGCCCGCCGGCATCGCGACGCGTGCGGGTCGTCAGCGCGGCGGAGAGTGCCGCGCGCGACCGTGCCGCGATCGCGGCCGGCATACCGTCGCGCGCACTCATGCGCGTCGCCGGCACGGCCACGGCTGGCGAAATCGCTCGGCGGTTTGGCGCGCTGCTCTCGCGCGGCGTCGCCATCTACGCCGGCCCGGGTAACAACGGCGGCGACGCATGGGTCGTGGCCGCTGCGCTGGCGGCAGTCGGGGTGCCGGTCCGCGTGACCGCCGTGGGAGAGACGCGCACCCCGGACGCCATCGCCGAGCGCGCGGCCGCGGAGCCCTTGATCGGGTCCGGAACGTCCGCGCCGGGCAGCGAAGCGATCGTCGTGGACGGTCTGTTGGGGACCGGCGCGACCGGTGCGCCCCGCGGCGTGGTCGCCGACGCCATCGCGCGTATCGCGGAGTCGCGCCGCCAGGGCGCGGTCGTGGTGGCCCTCGATGTGCCAAGTGGCGTCGATGCGACGACCGGAAGCGCCGAGGGCGCGGTCCGAGCCGATCTGACGGTCACGTTCGGCACGCTCAAGCGCGGCCTCGCGATCGCGCGTGGGCACGCTGGCGCCATCGCCGTCCTCGACATCGGACTGGGCATCCATGCCGACGGCGATGACCGGACGCCGTCGCTCGTCGATGCGATGTTCGTCGGCGAACGCGTACCGCGCATCGCGGCCGACGCGAACAAGGGGACCCGCCGCCGCCTCGCCATTGTCGCCGGGGCCGAGGGGATGGTCGGTGCGGCGCTGTTGGCCGCGCAGGGCGCGCTCGCCAGCGGTATCGGGCTCGTACGACTCTTCGTCGCGCCGGCCAACGTGCCGGTGGTGCAATCGACGGCGTTCGAGTCGCTGGCCCAGCCCTGGCCGGCCGACGACCCGTCCGTGTCACGCGACATCGACGCGTGGGCACACGCGGTCTTGCTTGGGCCCGGCCTTGGTGGCGGCGCGAACGCACGCGCGCTCGTCGAGCGCGTGTTGCGTCATACGCGACTGCCGATCGTGGTCGATGCGGACGGTCTCAACGCGTTCGCCGGCCGTCCAGGGGAACTGGCCGCGTTGCTCGGCGGACGACCAGCGATCATCACGCCGCATCCCGGCGAATTTGGACGGCTGGTTGGGGCGTCGATCGACGAGGTGCTCGCGCAGCGCTTCGAGATCGGACAGCCGCTCGCCGCCCAACTTGGCGCGGCAGTGCTGCTGAAGGGCGTGCCGACCGTCGTGAGTGGCTCGGACCAACGCATGGTCAGCGCCGCCGGGTCCCCGGTGCTCGCGGTCGGCGGGAGTGGCGATCTGCTCGGAGGGATCGTCGCCACGCTGCTCGCCCAGACCGGCGACCCGCTGGTGAGCGCCGCGTGCGGTGCATGGGTCCATGGGCGCGCGGCCGAAGTGGCGGGAGCGGGCCGCGTGCGCGGAATCACGCTCGATGACGTCGTGCGCGCGCTCCCCGCGGCGTGGGCGTCCGCGGCGGATGACGACCGGTATCCGGTCCTCGCGTCGCTACCCGCGGTCGGGGAAGTGGGATGACCGAGGACGAGCGTCGCGCGCCGGCCGGTGGGCGCGCGTCAGCGGGTGGCCATCTCGAGCTTGGACGCGGCGCCGAGTTCGACCTCATTCGCGGGTTTCTCGCTCGGTGGACGGATGCCGGGCGCGGCATCGGCAGCGACTGTGCGACGGTGGAGGTGCCGCCGGACTCCAAGCTCCTCCTCAGTGTCGATACCAGCGTCGAAGACGTGCACTTCCGGCGCGCGTGGCTCACGCCGACGGAGATCGGGTACCGCGCGACCGCGGCGGCGCTCAGCGACCTCGCGGCCGCGGGGGCCTCGCCCCTCGCGATCCTGCTGGCCGTCTCCGCGCCGCCAATGTGGGTACCCGACCTTCCCGCGGTCGCCGACGGTGTGGGCCAATCCGCGCGGGACGCCGGTACGGTGGTCGTCGGGGGCGACACGACGAGTGGGCCCGCACTCGTCCTCACTGTGACAGTCGTCGGCGCCGCGCAACGCCCGTTGACGCGCTCCGGCGCGCGACCCGGTGACCGGGTGTACCTGTCAGGGACATTTGGAGGGCCGGGTGCCGCCCTGCGGGCCTGGGCGCGGCACGCGACGCCGGACGCGGCGACGCGCGCGCGGTTCGCGCGCCCCGTGCCGCGACTGAGGGAAGGGCGATGGCTGGCCGCAGAGGGCGTCACGGCGGCGGTCGATGTGTCCGATGGCATCATGGCTGATCTCGGTCACCTCGCCGCGGCGAGTGGGGTGCGGCTGTCGATCGATCTCGATCGCGTGCCGCGGTGGCCTGGGACGACGGTGATCGAGGCCGCGGCGAGTGGCGAGGAATACGAGCTCGCGGTCACCGCGGCGCGGCCGTTGGACGTGGCGGCCTTCGCGCGCGAGTTCGGCATCCCACTCACCCATGTGGGTGATGTGGAATCGGGATCCCCGGTCGTGGAGGCGCGTGCCGGTGGTGCGCGTGTTGCCCCGATCGCGGGGTACGATCACCTTTCTGCCTCGCCGGACCTCGGACGCGAGCGACGCGACACCGAACCCCGCTGATCTGACTGCTATGCGCGCGCTGCTGGCCGCACTCGTTGTCCTCGTTCTCACGCCTCCGTTTGCCGCTCTGGTCAGTCTGGCGGCCGCGTTGCGTGTCCGGGAGCGACCGGGGGGTGTGTATTGGTGGGTCCCCCGCGCCTGGACCCGCGCGCTCCTGTGGGCGGGCGGCGTGACCGTGCGGGTGCACGGAGCGGACCGGATCGGCGACGGCCGTGACCCCCGCATCTTCGCCTCGAACCACGTCAGTTGGTACGACGTGTTCGTGCTCGCCGCGACGCTGCCACGCTACGCGTTCGTGGCCAAAGCCGAGCTGCTGCGGATTCCGGTGTTCGGCGCGGGCGCGCGCGCGGTGGGCACGGTGCCGATCGAACGCGAGAACCGCAAATCTGCGTTCGCCAGCTATGAGGCGGCCGCCGCGCAGGTGCGGGGAGGGCGACCCATCGTCGTCTTTCCCGAAGGCACCCGCGGACGGGCGTACCCGCTGCGGCCATTCAAGAAGGGACCGTTCGTGCTGGCGATTGCCGCCCAGGTCCCGGTGATTCCCGTCGTCATGCACGGGACGATGGCGATCATGCCGAAGGGCGAATGGCGCATCCGCTCAGGCATCGTGGATCTGCACTTCCTGGAGCCGGTACCGACCACCGGGCTCACCTATGATGATCGCGACACGCTGTCGGCGACGGTGCACGGTCGCATGGCGGAACTCCTCGAGCGGCAATACGGTGTCGCGGTGACACCCGACACCGATGCGGTCACGTCCGCACGCACGCCGTCGGCAATCTCCACGACCCCAAACGTCCGCGTGTAGATTCAGGCGTCCGATCGCGCGAGCCGTGCATGGCCCGCGTCATACCGCCCACCATCGCCCCCGATTCCCGTTATGCCAGTCATCACCGATGTCACCGCACGCGAGATCCTGGACAGCCGAGGCAATCCGACGGTCGAAGCGGAGGTGACACTCGATACCGGCATCGCGGCGCGGGCCGCGGTGCCCAGTGGCGCATCGACCGGTGAGCGCGAAGCACTCGAGCTGCGCGACGGCGACCCGGCGCGATACGGTGGCAAGGGCGTACTGACGGCCGTGCGCCACATCGTCGAGACGATTGGGCCGACCGTGGTGGGCATGGAGGCGACCGACCAAGTGGCCATCGACACCGCGATGATCGAGCTCGATGGCACAGCCGCCAAATCCAAGCTCGGCGCCAACGCGATCCTGGCCGTCTCGATGGCAGTCGCGCGGGGGGCATCCGTTGCGGTGGGGCTGCCGCTCTATCGATACCTCGGCGGTCCAATGGCGCGCACGCTCCCGGTGCCGCTCATGAACATCCTGAACGGGGGCGCCCACGCCGCCAATACCGTGGATTGCCAGGAGTTCATGATCGTGCCGATCGGCGCGAGCACGTTCGCGGATGCCCTCCGCATGGGTGCGGAGGTGTTCCACGCGTTGAAAAAGGTGTTGAGCAAGCGGAAACTCTCGACGAACGTCGGCGACGAGGGCGGCTTTGCGCCGGACTTGCCAAGCGACGAGGAGGCGATCCGCGTGATTCTGGAGGCGATCGAGCTCGCGAACTACCGTCCGGGGCGTGACGTGGCACTGGCCATCGATGTCGCGGCGAGCGGGTTGTTCGCGCAGGGCGCGTACACGTTTACGAAGAGCGGTGGGGGCACCCGCGACGCGGCCGGCATGGTGGAGCTGTACACCCGATGGCTGGACGAGTATCCGATCGTCTCGATCGAGGATGGGCTCGCGGAAGACGATTGGGAGGGGTGGGCGCTCCTCACGCGGGCGCTCGGCGAGCGGGTGCAGCTCATCGGTGACGATATCTTCGTCACCAACACCGAGCTGTTGGCGCGGGGGATCGACGTGGGTGTGGCGAACGCGATCCTGATCAAGCTCAATCAGATCGGCACGCTCACCGAGACGCTGGAAGCGATCGAGCTGGCCCGGAGCGCTGGCTACCTCTCGATCATTTCACACCGGTCGGGCGAGACAGAGGATACGTTCATCGCCGATCTCGCGGTAGCGAGCGGCGCGGGGCAGATCAAGACGGGATCGGTGAGCCGGACCGACCGGGTCGCGAAGTACAACCAGCTCCTGCGAATTGAGGAGCAACTCGGCGATGCGGCGGAATACCCCGGAGGAGCGGTTTACGGCATTGGCCCCGGGCATTAAGCGACTCGTCGGCGTCGCGATCGCCGTGGCCGTCGCCGTGTTCGCGGTCCAAGGGGGCGAATACGGCACGTTCGATCTGTTGCGACAGCGGAGCCGGCGCACGACGCTGCGCGCGCGCGTCGATACCCTGCGCCATCAGGTGGACTCGCTGACGCGACTGGCCCGCGCGATTCAGAGCGACCCCGCGATGCAGGAGCGGATTGCGCGGGAGGAGTTCGGGATGGTGCGCGGCTCGAAAGAGCTGCTCTACCGTTTCGCGCCGACACGTGCCATCGGGACCCAGCCGACGCCCGCTGACAGTGGACAGCCGCGGGGCACCGCTCTCGGCTCCGCGCAGCCGAGCGACCGGTAGCATCCGGGCCGACGCAGTCCGTCAGCTGGTCGGGTGAGTCGGCGCGGGCTCGGCCAATGCCGCCTGGGCGGCGGCCAATCGTGCGACCGGCACCCTGAACGGCGAACACGAGACGTAGTCGAGTCCGATCCGATGGCAAAAGGTCACCGACCGCGGCTCGCCGCCATGCTCTCCGCAGATGCCGACCTTGAGACTGGGGCGTACGCGGCGGCCGGCGAGCACCGCGGATTGGATGAGTGCCCCGACCCCGCGCTCGTCGAGCACCTGGAACGGATCGTCGGCCAGGATCCCCAGCTCGAGATACCGCGGCAGGAACCGGCCCGCATCGTCTCGGCTCAACCCGAACACCGTCTGGGTCAGATCGTTCGTTCCAAAGGAGAAAAACTCCGCGTCTACGGCGATCTGGTCGGCCGTCAGGGCGGCCCGGGGTAGCTCGATCATCGTACCCATGAGGTACGGCACGGATTCGCCCATGGCCCCCATGACCTGGTCGGCCACGCGCATGATCACCGCGCGTTGATTCGCGAATTCGCGATCCGTGGCCACGAGCGGAATCATGATCTCCGGCCGTACATCGATGCCGCGGCGCGCCGAGCGGACCGCGGCCTCGAAGATGGCCCGGGCCTGCATCTCCGTAATCTCGGGGTAGGTCACGCCCAGGCGGCATCCCCGGTGTCCCAGCATCGGATTGACCTCACGCAACCCATCGACGATGCGGGCCAGCTCCTCGCGCGAGACGTTGAGGGTGTGCGCCAGATGCTTGCTTTCCTCGCCCCCGTGCGGGAGGAACTCGTGCAGCGGCGGATCAAGGAGCCGAATCGTGACCGGATAGCCGGCCATCGCCTCGAAGATGCCCTCGAAGTCGGTGCGTTGCATCGGGAGCAGCTTGGCGAGCGCTCGGCGGCGCCCCGTCTCATCCCGCGCGACGATCATCTCCCGCATCGCAGCGATGCGATCGCCTTCGAAGAACATGTGCTCGGTGCGGCACAACCCGATCCCCTCGGCGCCAAATGCTCGCGCGATACGGGCGTCGCGCGGTGTGTCGGCGTTAGCCCGCACGTGCAACGTCCGGAACTCGTCCGCCCAGTCGAGCACGCGCGCGAAGGACTCGTAGAGGGGCGCGTCCGCTGGGCGCATCGCCCCGGTGACGACCCGCATCACATCGCTGGGAACGGTGGGCAGGGCCCCGCTGTAGACCGCGCCGTTGGCGCCATCGACGGTCAGCCAATCGCCCTCTCGGACCGTGGTGCCGTTGACGGTGAATCGCCGATGCTCCGCATCCACCTGCAGATCCTGGCAGCCGACCACGGCGCACTTGCCCATGCCCCGGGCCACCACCGCGGCGTGACTCGTCATCCCGCCACGCGCCGTCACGATCGCCAGGGCGGCGACAATGCCGTGAAAATCCTCGGGCGTTGTTTCCTCGCGCACCAGCACGACCGCCTCACCAGCGCCTGTGCGGCGCTCCGCCACGTCCGGATCGAACACGGCCACGCCGCTGGCCGCACCGGGGCTCGCAGGCAGGCCGCGGCAGAGCGGGATCGCGTGGACCGCCCCGTCAATCACGGGATGCAACAGCTGGTCGATCTGGTCGGCCGGTACGCGGGCGACCGCGTCACGGGGCTCGATCAGCCCCTCGGCCACCATGTCGCACGCGATGCGCACTGCCGCCGCCGCGGTCCGTTTGCCGGCCCGGGTTTGCAGCAGGAACAGCCGTCCGCGCTCCACGGTGAACTCGAGATCCTGCATGTCCCGGAAATGGAGTTCCAGCCGCTCCTGGGTGACGCGAAGCTCCGCGTACGCCGCCGGCAGACGCTCCGCCATCTGTTCGATCGGCAGCGGCGTCCGCATCCCGGCGACCACATCCTCCCCCTGGGCGTTGATCAGAAACTCGCCGTAGAACCGGCGCTCGCCGGTCGATGGATCGCGGGTGAACGCGACACCGGTCCCGGAGTCGTCGCCCAGGTTGCCGAACACCATGGACACGACGTTCACGGCGGTGCCGAGTGTGTCGGGTATGCCGTGCAGGCGACGGTAGTCGATCGCCTTCTTGAGCGTCCACGACCGCCAGACGGCCTCGATCGCGCCCCAGAGCTGCGCCGCGGGATCGGATGGGAACTCCGCGTTCGTCGCGCGCCGCACGACCGACTTGTACTCCTCGACCAGATTGCGCAGGGCGGCTTCGTCGAGCTCGGAGTCGGTCGCCGCCCCGGCCATCAGTCGCTTGGCCGTGAGCAGCGATTCGAACTGATGCAGCGGTACGCCGAGCACGACATCGCTGTACATCTGAAGGAACCGCCGGTACGAGTCGTACGCGAACCGCGCCGTCCCGCTCTCGCGTGCCAGGCCGATGACGGTCTGGTCGTTGAGCCCCAGATTGAGAATCGTCTCCATCATCCCGGGCATCGAGACCGGCGCGCCGGATCGGACCGATACGAGCAGCGGGTGGTGAGGATCGCCGAACCGCTTGCCCGTCACCTCCTCCAACCGGGCGAGCGCTCGATCAACGGCGGGGCGCAGTGCTGCGGGGGGTGCTCCGGTCGCGAGAAAATCGACACCCGCACGGCACGGGATCGTGAACCCGGGCGGGACCGGCACGCCGAGATTCGTCATCTCCGCGAGATTGGCGCCCTTGCCGCCCAGCACATCGCGCATCGCGCGTGTGCCTTCGGCCCGCCCGTTCCCGAAGAAGTACACGATCGACGCATCGACGGCCGTCGGATGCTCGGCCTTGGCGGGTGCACGCTGAGACACAGGCTTCGACCGAGGCGTGGGGCCGCCTAGCTCAACAGCCGCATCCGAACCGCAGCTTGTCCGGGTCCGTGGGCGGTGGCGTGGGGTAGTCCCCGGAGAAGCACGCATCGCAAAACCCGTGCGGGCCGCCGGGCACGGATTCCAGCATGCCATCGAGCGACAGATATCCGAGGGAGTCCACGCCGAGGTTGGCCGCGATCTCATCGACGGTCAGATTCGCGGCGATCAACTCTTCGCGGTTTGGCGTGTCGATCCCGTAATAGCACGGACCCGTGATCGGCGCCGAGCTGACGCGCATGTGTACTTCACGAGCCCCGGCGGCACGGACCATCGTCACCAACCCACGGGTCGTCGTGCCGCGCACGATCGAATCGTCCACCATCACGACATTCTTGCCGTCCAGGAGATCCCGCACCGCGTTGTACTTCACCTTGACCTTGGCGTCGCGGCCCGCCTGCGTCGGCTGGATGAATGTGCGTCCGATGTAGTGATTGCGAATCAGCGCGAACTCGAAGGGCACGCCCGATTCGTCGGCGAATCCGAGGGCCGCCGAATTGGATGAATCCGGAACGCTGAACACGAGCTCCGCGCCCGGCGCCGGGCATTCGCGCGCTAACCGGCGGCCGAGCGCGCGCCGGGCCGCCTCGACCGAGCCACCGAAGACGATACTGTCGGGCCGCGAAAAGTACACGTACTCGAAGACGCAGCGGTGCAGCGGCTGGTGGGGTAGGGGAAACGTGGAATGCACCCCAGTGTCGTCGATGGCCACCACTTCTCCCGGCGCGACCTCGCGATCGTAGTGCGCACCCATGATGTCCAAGGCGCAGGTCTCCGATGCGATGATCGTACTGCCATCGAGCGTCCCGAGGACGAGGGGTCGCCACCCTCGTGGATCGCGGGCCGCGAGCATCGTATCGCCGATCACGACGAGCACGCAGTACGCCCCTTCGACGCCGCGGAGCGCATCCGCGAGTTTGGCCGCAGGTGGCTCTGAGGTAGACATGGCCAGCCGGTGCACGAGGACCTCGGAGTCCATCGTCGAGCTGAAGATCGACCCGCGATCCTCGAGCTCGATCCGGAGCTCGCTCGCGTTGGTGATGTTGCCGTTGTGGGCGAGCGCGATGTGGCCGCCGCGAAACCGAGCCAACGCCGGCTGGGCATTCTCGATGGTGCTCGACCCGGTGGTGCTGTACCGCGTATGGCCGATGGCCACCGAGCCGGTGAGGGCGCCAACCTGATCGTGGTCGAGCCCGTCCGATACCAGCCCCAGCGCCCGCACGCTTCGCGCTTGACCGGTGTCATCGACGACCACAACGCCCGCCGACTCCTGGCCGCGGTGCTGGAGCGAATACAGTCCCAATCGCGTGAGTTCCGCGGCTTGGGGATGTCCGCGGACGCCGACAATACCACACATGTGCGTTAGACGGTCGAAGAAGGAAAGCTTGCGGTCACACGAAGGATCCAGCGGCGGTTGGCTCTTCCGCCACTTGTACGACGGCCACGGACCCCGCCATCGCGGCAGGAATCGCGCCGTGATATGCCGACGCGAGTCTCGTCATCGGTGCCACGACCCGCGTGTCGCCGACCGAGATCCGCAGGTCGGCGGCGCGCGGCTGCACGGTCCCGATCTGACGCGCTGGTACCCCGTGCTGGCGGGCCACCGCGATCACCGCGGCCGGTGCGAGCGTCGAGACCACGATGCGCCCCTGGCCTTCGCCGAAGAGCAGCGCGCGCAGCGGGAGCGCGGTCCACGCCGAGAGATCGAGGTCCGCGCCCACCACCCGTTCGGCGTCGGCAATGCAGCATTCCGCGACCGCCACCGCGAGCCCGCCATCGCTGACATCGTGCGCCGATCGCACCATGCCGGCGCGGATCGCGGCGAGCAGGGCATCGATCAGCGCGCGCTCGGCCGCCAGATCGCAGCGGGGCGGCGCGCCTGCGACCACACCGTGGATCCGGGCCAGGTACTCGCTACCACCTAATTCGTCGGTGGGCTCGCCGAGCAGCACGATCGCAGCCTCCGCATCATCGCGGAACGCGGATCGGGTCACGTGGTCGAATGAGTCGATCAACCCAACCATGCCGACGACCGGGGTGGGGTAGATCGCGCCCGCGGGGCTCTCGTTGTACAGCGACACATTGCCGCCGGTCACCGGCGTGCCGAGCGCGCGGCACGCTTCTCCCATACCCGCGATCGCCTCACGAAGTTGAAAATAGACCGCGGGACGGGTGGGGTTGCCGAAGTTGAGGCAATTCGTGATCGCCATGGGCCGAGCGCCGACGCACGCTACGTTGCGCGCCGCCTCGGCGACGGCAATCTGGCCCCCGACGCGCGGGTCGAGATACGTGTAGCGGCCATTGCCGTCGGTTTTCAGTCCCAGCGCGCGCGAGGTCCCGCGGATCCGCACGACGGCGGCGTCGCCACCGCCCGGCCAGACGACCGTGTTGGATCGTACAGATGAGTCGTACTGGCGTGTGACCCACGCTTTGCTGGCGATGGTGGGCGAGGCCAGCAGCGTCTCGAGCGTCCACGCGGGGTTGCGTTCATCAGCGCCGGGCGTGATCCCGTGCACATCGGTGGCCCGCGCCGCGCGCACAGCGGGATCCTCCTGCGCGTCGGGCGTATAGAACGGACAATCGGTGACCAGGCGCGACCCGGGGAACTCGGCCACCACGCGATCCCCCTCGGTGACCCGGTAGACCGGTTCAGCGATGACTTCCCCGATCACCGCGGCCGTCAAATCCCACTTGGCGAGGATCGCACGGACGGCGTCCTCGCGTCCTCGGCGCGCGACGACGAGCATCCGCTCCTGCGATTCACTCAGCAGGATCTCATACGGCGTCATCCCCGGCTCGCGGGCCGGCACCTTGGACACATCGATGGTCACCCCGACATCGCCGCGGGCTGCCATTTCCGCTGATGACGACGTCAACCCCGCGGCACCCATGTCCTGAATGGCCACGATGTGGCCGCTGCGAATCAGCTCGAGGCTCGCCTCGAGCAAGAGCTTCTCCGTGAACGGGTCGCCGACCTGCACGCGCGGCCGCTTGGCGTCGCTCGCCATCGACAGGTCCTCCGACGCGAACGACGCGCCGTGGATCCCGTCCCGGCCGGTCCGTGCCCCGACCGCAATGATCGGATTGCCGACCCCTTGCGCGACGGCTCGGATCAACTCGTCCTCGCGGAGGATGCCCACGCACATCGCGTTGACCAGCGGGTTGCCTTCATAGGCGGGATCGAACACCACTTCGCCCGCGACCGTCGGCACGCCGACGCAGTTGCCGTAATCCCCGATCCCGCGGACGACGCCCGCGAACAGATATCGGACCCGCGGCGTGTCGAGCGACCCGAATCGCAGCGAATTGAGCATCGCGATCGGGCGGGCACCCATCGTGAACACATCGCGCAGAATCCCGCCGACCCCGGTCGCGGCGCCCTGATACGGCTCGACCGCCGACGGGTGGTTGTGAGACTCGATCTTGAAGGCGACCGCCATCCCATCGCCGACCGAGATGACGCCCGCATTTTCGCCCGGGCCTTGGAGTACGTACGGCGCGGTGGTGGGGAGTGTCTTCAGCAGCGACCTGGAGTGCTTGTACGAACAATGCTCGCTCCACAGCGCGCTGACGATCCCGAGCTCGGTGAACGTCGGGTCGCGGCCCAGCATGCTGACGACGCGCGCATACTCATCCGCTGTGAGTCCATGCTCGGCGACGAGTGCCGCGGAGATCGACGGATCGCCCGGCCGAGACGTCGGCGCGTGGGACTGGGGCACGCTCACTCGTGCGGGGCGGGGGACGCCGAATCGGGTTTCGGCCCGCTGCCCATGATGCGCGCGGAGTCGGCGTGAGTGGGGACGACCCGCACGTACGACGATGGCCGCGCGGGTGGTCGCGGACCCATCAGCACGATGCCGCCACGGTGCGCGCTGTCGTCCGGCGTGCTGGCGCGGATCGGCGCGGGCGCGAAGTGGGTCGGGGCGGCCGGCTGGAGCGCGCTCGGCGACGAGCTCTGACCGGTGTACCGTCGCTTGCCCGACCGAAAGACGGCGTCGGTCACGATCCCACGCTCCAGAACGACGAGATCATCCATGCCGCATTTCTGGCCACATTCGTTGTCGTACATCATGTACGTGAACGAACCGGTGTGGCTTTCCTCGCTGGGCTCGCCGAGCCGCTCGACGACCTGATCCTTGGTCATGCCGGGGTCGATCGCGACCGGCTTGGCCTGCGCGGCGGCCGGCCGCGGCGTCGCGAGGACGAGAACGGCAGCCGTGAGGACGCCGACCACCCCGCGCGGCACGAGGCGGATGGCCAGCGAGATGACATCGCGAATCGCGAAGCGGTGGGAGCGAGGCGTGATGTGCATGGGCGGCTCCGCGTCAGGCCGCGACGCGAGCGACCAGGGATTCAAACATGGGCAAACCGTCGGGCGGACCGAGCAGCGGGTCGGCGGCCCGCTCGGGGTGGGGCATCAGACCGAGGACATTGCCCGCGGCATTGATGATACCGGCGATGTTGCGCGTGGATCCGTTCGGGTTGCCCGCGGCCGTCGCATCACCCGCGGCATCGACATACCGCATGACCACCCGGCCTTCGTCCTCGAGTGCGTCGATCACCACGGGATCGGCCACGTACCGTCCCTCCCCGTGCGCGATCGGGAGACGGAGCAGCTGTCCGGGTGCGTAGGCATTGGTGAATGCGGTCTCGGTAGACGCCACACGGACCCGAATCGACTCGCCGACGAACTTCAGTCCCGCGTTCCGCACCAGCGCGCCGGGGAGTAGTCCAGCTTCGCACGCGATCTGAAATCCGTTGCAGATCGCCAGCACGCGTCCCCCGCGATCGGCGAAGGCGCAGACCTCGCGCATGATGGGACTGAACCGGGCGATCGCGCCCGCCCGCAGGTAGTCGCCATACGCGAAGCCGCCCGGAAGGATCACCACATCGGCGCCCTCCAGATCGTGCCCCTTGTGCCACAACATGACTGCCTCTTCGCCGATGCCCTCGACGACTGCCTGGTAGGCGTCGATGTCGCTGTTGGACCCGGGGAAGGTGACAATACCGAAACGCATGGCTGTGGGCTCGAGAATATCGGTGGCTCAGGGGCGGCCGATGGACGCGATCTCGAAATCCTCGATCACGGGATTGGCCAGCAGGCGTTCGCACATCGCGCGAACCGCGTCGCCGGCCGCTTCCGGTGTCTCGGCATCCGCGTCCACGACCACGTGGCGTCCGACGCGCACGTCGCGGACCTGCGCGAAGCCGAGCGAGTGCAGCGCATCAGCGACCGCGTGACCCTGAGGGTCGAGTACGCCGGTCCGCGGGACGATGTGCACCGACACGCGATACCGACTCACGCGGTCGTCCACGACGCGACCACCCGCGTCCCACGGTCGGGGACAGGCGCCGCGCACCGGCGCCCAGCAGGGAGTCGCATCGATGCGTCAGCCGTCGCGCAACTCCTCGGTATCCGCCGGGCTGTTCGCGGGCCGGCCATCGGTGCCAGGCGTCGGTACGAGGCGCACCCATCGTCCGACCTGGCGCCGCCGGCGCCCGACCACCACGTCGCGTCCTCGGCGCGTCGCGACACCCTCGTCATCGTCGTCGGCGCGGTCGTCGTCGAGGGCCGCGCCAGTCGGAATGCGGTCCACGAGGCCCAGCGCGACCGCTCTCGTGAGGCCGTAGAGCACGTACGCCATCCCGGCAGGGAAGAAAAACTCGCGGCCATACCTAAATATACCGACTATCGAGCCAACCACGACGACGAGGCCAGCCAGCCCGCTCCACGTGCGAACGCCCACCTTGGGAAACGCCGGATAGGGCACGTTGGTGATCATCAGGATCGCCAGGCCGCCCATCAGCACCTTGACCATGTCGGGCCATGGCAGGTCCGCGATCCGCGTTTGGTTGTAGAACGATGTCTGGCTGAACCAGTAGTACGTCGCGAGCGTGCCGCCGGCCGCCGGGCTTGGCAGCCCCTGGAAATGCCGTTTCGCCGTGGCGCCCTGCATCACGTTGAAGCGGGCGAGACGCACCACTGCGCAGGCCGTGAACAGGAAGACGAGCAGCCACCATGCGCCGCCCTCACGGTCGAGCACGGAGTAGTAGATGATCATCGCCGGCGCCAGGCCGAACGAGATCGCGTCCACGAGCGAATCGAGCTCCACGCCGAATCGACTCCCGGTCCCCGTGGCGCGCGCGATCCGCCCGTCGAAGCCGTCGCACACGCCACCCAGCACGATGAACAGCACGGCCCGGGCGAATTCGGCGTGGGAGGCAGAGACGATCGCGAAGATGCCAAAGAACAAGTTGCCGAGCGTGAAGCCGTTGGGCAGCGCCGGCGCGGCGCGGCGTACGTCGGAGCGGCGGAGCCGACGTGCCACGACGCGCTTCACCGGGTTCACCACGGCCACCGCAGCGCCGACACGATCACGGCGCGAACTCGGCCAGCACCGTCACGCCCGCGGTGGCGCGCTGGCCCACGGACACGCGGACCGTGGTTCCCGGCGGGAGGAACACGTCCACCCGCGAGCCAAACCGAATGATGCCCATGCGCTCCCCCTGTACCGCGGCGTCACCTTCCCGACTGTAGGTGACGATCCGGCGCGCGATGAGTCCCGCGATTTGCCGCACCAGGACCCGGCGATCACCAGCCATGGCGATGCCGACCGACCGCTGTTCATTTTCGAGGCTGGATTTGTCGGTGGCGGCGTTCAGAAACTTACCCGGATTGTAGTGGACGTAGCGAACGATACCGCTGACCGGGTATCGGTTGACGTGGACGTCGAACACGTTCATGAAGATCGACACGCGGCGGGCGGGCCCGTGAAAAAACATCGGCTCCGGCACGTCCGTCACCATGACGACCCGGCCGTCGGCTGGGGAGATGACGAGGCGCTCCCCCCGGTCGCCCAGGCGCTCGGGGTCGCGGAAGAAGTACGCCACCCATAGCGTGAGCAGCACGAAGACAAAGGCGAGCAGCCAGATCGGCCACGACCGCCGCGCCAGCGCGGTGGCTAGCGCGGCCGCGGCGAGGACGCCCGCGATCGCCATGAACAGGTATCCTTCGCGGGCGAAGCTCATACCGGATCCGGGCCGCCGACCGCGGCGGCGAGTGGCGCACCCGTGAGCCGCCGAAACGCGTCCAGATACCGCGCACTCGTGGCCGCGACGACCGCGGGCGGGAGGGGCGGGGCGGGCGCATCGCCGTTCCACCGCCCCACGCGGCGCTCGGTGTCCAGGTAGTCGCGCAGCGGCTGCTTGTCGAAGCTCGTCTGGGGACGCCCGGGCGCGTAGTCCGCGGCGGGCCAGAATCGCGAGCTGTCCGGTGTCAGGACCTCATCGATCAGCAGGATCCGACCGTCCACGTGGCCGAATTCCAGCTTCGTGTCCGCGATCAGGATCCCCCGGTCGGCCGCCATCGCGCGCCCGCGGTCGTACACCAGCCGGGTCAGTCGCTCCAATTCCGCGGTCACGGACGCACCGAGCATCTCCGCCATCCGTGTCGTGCCGATGTTCTCGTCATGCCCGTGCTCGGCCTTGGTCGCCGGCGTGAAGCGCGCCGGATCGAAGCGGTCGCTCTCCCGCAATCCCGCCGGCAGCTGCTGCCCACCGACGGGCAGCCCGGCCTGATACTCCTTCCATGCTGAGCCGGACACGTAGCCGCGGATCACGCACTCGACCGGATACACGGTCGTGCGCCGGACGAGCATCGCCCGGCCGACCAGGACCGCGCGATGCGGTGCCAGGGCCGGCACCGCGGCGACGATGGCATCGGGGTCCGCGGTGAGCAGATGGTGTTCGATGTCCTCACCGAGGTGCCCGAGCCACCACGCGGTCAGCTGCGTGAGGACCGCACCCTTGTGCGGTACGGGCTCTCGCATCACGACGTCGAATGCGCTCACGCGGTCCGTGGCGACGAGCAGCAGGCGGTCGGCATCCACCTCGTACACGTCGCGCACCTTGCCCTGCCGGACGCGCACCAGCGGGAGTTGCGTCGCACGCATCGCCGGCGCGGAGGCGAGGGGCGTCATACGCGTACTCCGGTCGGCGCTACGGTCGCTCCGGGCTCGCCGTCGTCAGCGGCGAGCACGGGAGCGACCACGGCCGTCAAGAATTCGTCCACTTGCTCCGCGGAGCGTCCGACGAATCGATGCGCGTCCACCGCGTTCCGCAGGTCATCCGCGCCGACGGGGAAGGTGGAGTCGCTTGCCAACCGTTCCAGTAAGTCGTTGTGGCGCGCGCCGTCTTTCACGGCGCGGGCGGCGGCCATACTGTGTCGGCGGATCGTCTCATGGGCAACCTGTCGGTCACCGCCTCCGCGGACCGCGCGCACGATGAGCGCCTCGGTCGCCATGAACGGCAGTTCCTCTTCGACACGCTGGCGGATGCGCGCCGGGTGCACGTCCAGGCCCTCCGCGATGTTGGCCATGAGCACGAGGATCGCGTCGGCGGCGAGGAAGCTCTCGGGCAGCACGAGGCGGCGATTGGCACTGTCGTCGAGCGTCCGCTCAAAATATTGCACGCTGTGTGTCTGATTGGCGTTGGGTTCGAGGGACTGGGCGAACCGCGCCAGCCCGGCGATGCGCTCGGCGCGCATGGGATTGCGCTTGTAGGCCATGGCCGACGATCCGACCTGCTCCGATTCGAACGGCTCGTCGATCTCGCCGAATGCCTGGAGCAACCGGATGTCGCTGCTGAACTTCGCCGCGCTGGCCGTGATGCCCGCAACGACCGCGAGTATGCGGGCATCCAGCTTCCGGGAATACGTCTGTCCCGTGACCGCCAGCGCGCCGTCGAATCCAAACGCACGGGTCACGAGCCGGTCCAGCTCGCGCACCTTTTCGTGGTCGCCGTGAAAGAGCTCCAGGTAGCTCCCCTGCGTGCCGGTGGTCCCCTTGATGCCCCGAAAGGGCAGCGTGGCCAGGCAGTGGTCCAGGTCCGCGAGATCGAGGACCAGGTCCTGCATCCAGAGCGTCGCGCGTTTGCCGACCGTGGTGAGCTGCGCCGGCTGCAGGTGCGTGTACCCGAGCGTCGGCTCCGCCCGCCACTGGCGCGCGAACGCAGCGAGCGGCCGCAGGACGCGCACGATGTGGCGTCGCAGGATGACGAGTCCCGATCGGAGTTGGATCAGGTCGGCGTTGTCCGTGATGTCGGCGCTCGTCGCGCCCAGATGGATCACGCGCCGTGCGGCCGGCGCGACATCCGCGAACGCGTGCACGTGCGCCATGACGTCGTGCCGAAACCGGTGCTCGTAGGCGGCGACGGCGTGGAAATCGATGTCATCGAGGTGCGCCCGCATGTCCTCGATCGCGGCCGATGAGACATCGACGCCCAGGGTCCGCTCGGCTTCGGCGAGCGCGAGCCAGATGCGCCGCCACAACCCGTGTCGCGTCTGGGGCGACCACAACGACATCATCTCGGATGACGCGTATCGCTCGGCCAGTGGGGAGGCATAGCGTCCGTGGCGATCCGTCGAGGGCGCGCCGCTCACAGGCGCGCTCATTGAATGCTGAAGTCCGTCGTGTAGACCTGGCCGTTGTGCTCGAAGTACATGCGAATGGGCCCACGCCCGCCATAGTAATTTAGCGCCTCGGCGGCGCGATCCGCGGATTCCACGGGTGTGCGGTTGATCTGCACGATGACGTCGCCCGACCGGATCCCGAGTTCATCCGATACGCGTGGCGTCACGCTGTAGATCACCGCGCCGTGATTGCTGCGCACGCCGCGTTCGGCACGGATCGTCGGCGTGAGCGTCACCAGCTGGAGCTCCTTGAGTACCTCGACCTTGGGTGCGCTGACTTCCGGCAAATCGGCGACCGTCACGTTGGCCGTGAACTCCTGGCCGCTCCGGCGGACCGACAAGGGTACGGTATCCCCCACGCGCAAATCGAGGAGCGCCGCCTCCCAGTCGTAGGGATTGTGGAGATCGCGGCCGCGCGAGCGCAGGATCACGTCGCCGGGCTGCAGTCCGGCACGGGCGGCGGGCGAGCCCGGGACGACCGAACGGACCGTCACCCCGCCAGTCAGCATGATGCGCGCGTTGTTCGCATCGGGGAGCCGGAGCTGTACCCCGATCCACGGGCGTCGGACGGCCCCGTGCGCCAACAGATCCTCCGCGACCCGCCGGACCCGGTTGATAGGGATCGCGAATCCCAACCCGATCGAGCCGCCGCTCGGCGAGTAGATCGAGCTGTTGACGCCCACGACCTCGCCCAGGGCGTTGACGAGCGGGCCGCCGGAATTGCCGGGATTGATCGAGGCATCGGTCTGGATCATGTCCACGTACACGCCACCGCCCTCGACCTGCCCGACCAGATTGCGCCCCGTCCCGCTGATCACGCCAGCCGTGACACTTGGCTCTGTATTGCCGAGAAAGAATCCGTAGGGATTGCCAATGGCGATCGCCCATTCGCCGATGATCAGGTCGTCGGAGGTCCCCAGCGGTGCGACCGGGAGATGCTGAGCGCTAATCCGGAGGACCGCCAAGTCGTTGGTCTCGTCCACCCCGACCACCTTCGCGGGATACGTTGTGCCATCCCGTAACGCGACCTTGACCGCGGTCGCCCCGCTGACGACATGCGCGTTGGTGACGATCACGCCATCGGCCCGGATAATGAATCCCGATCCCAACCCCTGCGTGGTGCGGTCCGACCGGCCGCCGAAGAACGCGTCGAAGGGGTTGCCGCCGGGCGACGTTGCCTCCGTCTGCACGGTCACCACCGCGGGCGACACGCGGGCCACGGCGTCGGTGATCGGGGTCCGGCGTGCGGCGAGGCCGGCGCGCCCGGCCGCGGTCGAGCGTAGCGACGTATCCGAGTGGCCTACATCGGGCTGCACCACGACCGTCTGCGCGGCCGCATCGGCTGAGATCGCGCCGCCGGGGCCGCAACTCGCGGTCAGGCTGAGCGCAGCCACGGCGGCTATCGCCGCAGTCGTGGCCACGCGGCCACCCCACGCGCGGCCTCCGGCGGCGGTCGGAGACGGTAGATCCGCGTCTCGGACGTCTACAGCGACGTCTACGTCGATCGGCATCCGAGTTAGACCGTGGCGCGCGGCCGGTGGTGCACACTCAGCTCGCGCAGAAACTGGTCCAGCCCACGATCGGTCAGGGGGTGCAGGAGCAAAGCCCGCAGGACGTCGGGGGTGACCGCCACCACGTCGGCGCCGGCCTCGGCGCACTGGGCGAATTGGGCAGCGTGCCGCGGCAGCGCCGCAAGCACGTCGCATTCCATCCCGTGGGCGGCGAAGAGCGTGCAGATCGTGCGGACCAGGTCCGTCCCATCGTGCCCGACGGCATCGAGCTGGTCCAGCGCCACACTGACCATGAATGCGCCGGCCTTGGCCGCGAGGACCGCTTGGGCCGCGGAGTAGACCAACGTGGCCACCACGCGGACGCCGTCGGCGCGCAAGCGACGCATGGCGCCCACGGCTTCCTCGAGCAGCGGCACCTGGACCAGGATCTGATCCGAGATCTTGGCCAGCTCGCGTGCGTCGCGGTAGATGTCGGTGGCGGTGACCGCTCCCACGGTTGCGCAGACCGGACCCGTCGTGGCGCGGCAGATGTCGGCGAGCAGCGCACGCTCCTCGCCTTCGCCGGCCGCGTCGCGGAGTGACCCGGGCGAGGTGAGGACGCCGTCGGCCAGCCCGCCCTCGGTCGCCCACTGCACGTCCCCCGCCGATGCCGTCGATACGAAGATCTTCATCGCTTCCGCCTGTGATGGGGCGTGCTGTGATGGTGCGAGCGTGCTCCACTCGCGCGGTCTGGGCGCCGGCGCGAGGTCACGCGGTCTGCCGATAGAGCGCGTGCGGATATTCCACGTGCTCGAGGCACAACGCATGCGCCGGCGCGGGCGGCGACACGTCGTCGTTGTTCGGCGCGCTGAGCAGCGCCTCGACCGCCGACCGCGCGCGTGCGCCGGACGCGACCGCGACCATCGTCCCGACCACGAAGCGCACCATATGGTGCAGGAATCGATTGGCCTCGATCTCGAAAGTCAGGCCGCCGGGACGCTCGCCCCAGCGCGCGAAGCGGACGATGCATCGATGGTCGTCGGTCGCCGGCGCCGTTCCCCGGACGGCATACGCCCGGAAGCAATGGTCGCCGACCAGGGCGTCAGCGGACCAGTCCAAGGCGTCGCGGTCGAGCGGGCGCTGGACGGCCCATTCCCAGCGCGCGCGGAAGGGCGATCGCGCGTCGTCGTCGGTCCCCACACGATAACTGTAACGCCGGGCGAGGGCGCTGTATCGGGCATGAAACGCGGGATCCATCTCGTGGGCCGCCACGACCCACACGTCAGACGGCAGGATGGCGTTCAGTGCGCGCCGTAGTTTGTCGGCCGTCCACGCGGCCGGGACCATGGCGCCGACCGCCTGACCGCGGGCATGCACGCCGGCATCCGTGCGCCCGGCTCCGACGGCGCGCGTCGCCGTGTTACAGAGCCGGCTCAGCGTCTCCTCGACGACCCCTTGGACCGTGCGGATATTCGGTTGGCGCTGCCATCCTGCGAACTGAGCCCCGTCGTAGTGGAGGACGAGCTGGACCGTGCGCTCCGACATCTCGCTGAAGTTACCAAGCGCCGGGGGGGTGTCAAGAATTCTCGCCGGCCACCCGGCGAGCGAACTGCTTGCCACTGCTCGACGTACGGCGGTGCGGCTCCGCGCGCGCGAAACGACCCCTCGCGCCGCGACCGTCACGCACTCGACGCATCATCGTCCATAGCATGACGGACGCGCGCGGAGCCGTACGACATCGACTGACCCCCGACTCGGCGCACCACGCGCGCCGCACATCCCGGCATGCCCCCACGGACCCTCGGTTCACTCGCCCACGCGCTCGCCGCGGCCCCTGATCTGGACGCGGCCCTCGTCGCGCTCGGGGAAGGGCTCGCCGAAGTCGATCGATCGGCACACATGGCGTTGCTGCGCTACGACGGCCGGCGCGAGATGCTCGTAGACCGCCTGACGCCGGCCGGCGGCCGAGTGACGTGCGCGCCCGTCGAGACGACCTTCGATCACCTGCCCGGACCCATCCGTCAGGCCGTCTCGAACGGCGGCCAATTCGTTGACCTCGCGGAGCAATCCGCCGAGTACGCGCGCCTGTTTGGGTTGACACCGATGCCCGATGGCCAGTTGGCGCTGCGAGGGGTGCTGTTCGACGGGCACCTCGCCGCCATCGTCGCGCTGTACGAGCCAAAAAAGATCTTCGGCACGCGCGCCGCGGAGCGGTTCGCGGCGGCCGTCGCATTGTTCGAGCTTGGTTTCGTCCGATTCGCCGAGCGCGACGCCCGGGACGAAGCGGTCCGCACGTTGGAGGACGTCACGCAGCGCGTCCACGGCGAATACGTCAAGAAATTGGCGGTGCTGGAGCGGCAGTTGGTGCAGGCGCGGGGCGAGGCGAGTCGCGCCGGGCACGCCACGCCGGGCGCGCCCGACCCGGCACAGATCGTGGCGCTCGAGCGCGAGGCTGCCCGGGCGAGCGAAGACGCGCGGCGCGCCATGCGTCGGGCGGATGCGGTCGAACAACAGGTCGGGGCGGCGGTCGGCCAGCTCCAGCAGTCCCACGTGGAGCTCCATCGGCGCAGTGAGATGCTCCGCCAGAAGACGCGCACGCTGTACCTGATCGACAAGGTGCTCACGCTCGACAACCGCGCCAACGATCCACGGAAGCTGGTGGACGGGCTGCTCGCGTTGGTGGGCGACGACATGCAGGCCCAGCGGTGCTCCCTTATGTTGCGGGCACCCGAGCCCGGGTACCTGTACCTGGCGGCCGCTCGCGGCCTGGCGCCCCATATCGTCGAGGGGTCCCGGATCGCAATCGGGGAGGGTGTCTCGGGGCGGGTCGCGGCGACTCGGCAGCCGCTACTCGTGCAGGACGTGGCCGAGGCGCAGACGCATCCGTTGTTGCATGACCAGTACTTTACGACTGGATCGTTCATCAGCTTCCCACTCATCTACCACAACGAGCTGGTCGGCGTCGTGAATCTCACCAATCGCGCGCAGCGCGGCGTATTCGTCGAGGAGGATGTCGAGCGGGTCCGCCTCCTGGCCCTCGTCATCGCGCTGGTCGTCTTGCACGCACGGCTGGCGGATCGTTTGATGCGCATGTTGCACGTCGCGTGACCGCGTCGCCACCGGCCGCCGCATCGGCTGGCCCGACGGCGTCGGGTGGGCACGCCGATGCCGCGCTTCGCGGCGCGCTCAGCAGGATTGCGGACGGCGAGACCCTTGCCGAGAACGTCGCGACCGACGCCTTCGACGTCGTGATGGCGGGGGCCGCCACACCCGCCCAGGTCGGTGCCTTGTTGATGGGCATGCGGGCGCGCGGCGAGACGGCGCCCGAACTCACGGGCGCGGTGCGTGCGCTGCGCCGTGCCATGGTCCATCTGCCCGCTGACCGGCCCGAGGACCTGGTCGATACCTGTGGGACGGGCGGGGGAGCGGTCACCACGTTCAATATCTCGACGATCGCCGCGTTCGTGGCCGCGGGCACGGGTGTGCGCGTGGCCAAGCACGGCAACCGGTCGTACACCTCCCGCTGTGGCAGCGCCGACCTGCTCGAGGCGCTGGGGATTCCGCTCGACGCGCCAGTCCCCGTGCTCGCCCATGTGCTCGCCGACGCGGGCATCGTGTTCATGTTCGCGCCTGCGATGCACCCCGCAATGCGCCACGTCGCGCCCGTGCGGCGTGAGCTCGGGGTCGCAACGGTGATGAATCTCGTCGGCCCGCTCGCCAATCCGGCAGGAGTGGCCCGCCAGGTCATTGGCGTCTCGGATCCCCAGCGCCTGGCGTTGGTCGCGGCGGCCCTCCGCGGGCTCGATGTGACGCACGCCCTGGTGGTGCACGGCACGCCCGGGCTGGACGAGATCTCGCCGCTCGGTCCAACCCAAGTCGTGGAAGTGCGGCCTGACGGGGAGCGCTACTGGACGATCGATCCGCGCGACTTCGGGCTGGAAAGCGGCGCGCCCAGCCATCTCGATTGCGGAGACCCATCCACCAACGCGAAAATCGCCACCACACTACTCTCCGGACGCGGGCCGGCCGGGGCACGCAGCGCAGTGGCGCTCAACGCCGCGGCGGCCATCTATGTCTCGGGACGGGCCTCGACCTTCCCGGTCGCGTTGACCACCGCGCTCGACGCCCTCGACCGCGGCCTCGGACTGGAAGCGCTGGACCGCATGCGCGCTGCGTACGCGGCAGGGCGCTAGTTACCGCTCTAGTGCCGCGCCAGCACCGCCCCGTACCGCCCTAATACCGCCCTAGTACCGCCGCAGGACGCCCACCACGATGCCCTGGATGGCGACGTCTTTTTCGTGTACGTACATCGGCGCCATCGCGTCGTTGGCCGGCTGTAGGCGGATCCGTCCGTCCCGCTCGCGATAGAGCTTCTTCACCGTGGCCCCGGCGCCGTTGAGGAGCGCGATAACCATCTCGCCGTTGTCCGCCGTCTTCCGCTCGTGCACGACGACAAAGTCTCCGTCCCGGATCTGTTCGTCGATCATCGAATTCCCGCGAACGCGCAGTACGTAGTGGCCGCCACCCCGGCGCACGAAGCCTTCGGGTACCGCGATCGTCTCGTTGGACTCGACCGCTTCGATCGGCATCCCGGCGGCGACCAGTCCGAGCAACGGCAGCTCGATCGCGCGCGGGTACGCGTCGGACGGAAGGATCTCGATCGCGCGGCTCTCGTTGTAGCTGCGGCGGATGTAGCCCTTGCGCTCGAGGTTACTGAGGTGCTCGTGGACCGTCGCCAGCGAGTTATAGTTGAACTGCGCAGCGATCTCCTCGAAGCTCGGCGCGTACCCGTAGGATTCGGTGTACGAGCCCAGAAAACTGAGGATCTCACGCTGCCGTTTTGTGAGCGCCATGGCTGACCTCGGTACGCCGGCGTTAGTATGCGGCCTGTTTGCCCGAACAATATCCGAAGCCCACGTTAGCCGAACAAGCCCCGAAGTGCAAGTCTCCAGCACGTGGTCACCACCGTCCGGCACGCTGGGAACGCTCGTCGCGGCGGCGGTGGACCGAGTCACGGCACTGCAACCGCAACGCGCGGCGATCGAGCGGGCCGCGGCCGCGGCACCCGTGCCGCCGTCGTTCGTCGCGGTGTTGGAGGGCGTCACGCTGGCAATCATCGCGGAGATCAAGCGACGGTCGCCCTCCAAAGGCGACATCGCGCCCGATCTCCGGGCACCCGATCGGGCCCAAGACTACGTCGCCGGCGGAGCCGCGGCGCTCTCCATTCTGACTGAGCCCGATCGCTTTGGCGGGAGCCTCGCTGACCTGCGCGCGGTCGCCCGCACGGTATCGGTACCGGTGCTGCGCAAAGATTTTCTCATCGACCCGCTGCAGCTCTTGGAAGCCCGCGCCTGCGGCGCGTCGTCGGCGCTCCTCATCGTGCGCGCACTGGCACCGCGCCATCTCGTGGCGATGGTCGCGTCGGCGCGCGCGGCGGGGCTCGAGCCGCTCGTCGAGGTGCGCGACGAGCGTGAGCTCGACCGCGCGCTGGCGGCCGACGCGCGGATGATCGGCGTCAACAATCGTGATCTCGAGACCCTGCACGTCGATCCGACTACCGCCGGCCGAATCATTCCGCGGATACCGAGCGACGTGATCGCGGTGGCCGAGAGCGGTGTGACCGGGCGGCGCGACGCGGAGGCGGCCGCCGCGTTCGGCGCCAACGCGGTCCTCGTGGGGTCGGCGCTTTCCGTGGCGCCCGATGCCGTGGCCGCGGTCCGCGCGCTGACCGGTGTGGCGCGCGCAGACCGCGGGAGCCGAGGGCCGTGACGGAGATCAAGATGTGCGGCATGACTCGCGCGGAGGACGTCGCCGTCGCGGCGATGTTGGGGGCGCGGTACGTGGGGTGCGTGTTCGCGGACGGCCCCCGGCTCCAGACCGCGACCCGGGCCGCGATGCTGTTCGCCGCGCTGGACAGTGACGCATCGCCCCGGCGGGTCGGGGTCTTTGCCTCACCCGATGCGGTCGACGTGGGCGACGTCGCGGCCACCGTGCCACTCGACATCGCGCAGGTGCATGGCGATGCCGCCGCGCCGACGATCCGGGCGCTCCGCGCCCGGCTCCCATCGCTCGAGATCTGGGCGGTCATGCGATGCCGAGGGGGGCGATTGTCGGCCGACGCCGCGGCGTTGTGGCGCGCGGCCGATACCCTCTTGCTCGACGCGCATGTCCCGGGGTTGCTCGGAGGCACCGGGACCACGCTGCCGTGGCAGTCATTGGCCGACGACCTCTGGGACCTGCGCCAGGCCATGGGGCCGACGGCTCGGCTCGTGCTCGCGGGCGGTCTCACGCCCGACAACGTCGGGTCCGCGATCGCGGCCCTGCGCCCCGACGTCGTCGATGTCTCGTCCGGCGTGGAGCGCGCGCCGGGCGTGAAAGATCACGATCGCATGCGGGCATTCGCCGACGCCGTCCGGACCGCCGATGATGCGATCGTCTCTCCTCCCATCCTGCGCCGCCCATGACCTCCCTCGCCCAACGCGACCGCTTCGGCAGCTTCGGCGGCCGGTACGTCCCTGAGACGCTGATCCCCGCCCTCGATGAGCTGGATGAGGCGCTGCAAGCCGCCCTCGGCGACCCCGCATTCACGGCCGAATACGACGACTTGCTCCACAACTACGTCGGCCGGCCATCGCCCCTGAGCACGGCGCCCCATTTCTCGACGCGTGTGGGGGCGCCGGTCTACCTCAAGCGCGAGGACCTCAACCACACGGGTGCCCATAAGATCAACAACACGATCGGGCAGGCACTGCTTGCGCGGCGGATGGGGAAGCGCCGGATCATCGCCGAAACGGGGGCGGGCCAGCACGGAGTGGCGACCGCGACGATTTGTGCCCGATTCGGCCTGGAATGCGTCGTCTACATGGGCGCGGAAGACATGCGCCGGCAGGAGTTAAACGTTTTTCGCATGCGGCTGATGGGGGCCAAGGTGGTGTCGGTCGAGAGTGGCACCCGCACGCTCAAAGATGCCACCACGGAAGCCATCCGCGACTGGGTCACGACGGTCAATTCCAGCCACTACATCATTGGGTCGGTCGTGGGTCCGGCTCCCTATCCACGAATGGTGAAGGAATTTCAATCGATCATTGGCCGTGAGGCGCGTACGCAGATGCTCGAGCGAGCCGGGCGCTTGCCGCGCACGGTCGTGGCGTGCGTGGGCGGCGGCTCGAACGCGATGGGCATCTTCGCCGGCTTCGTGGACGATCGGGACGTGGAACTCGTGGGAGTGGAAGCGGCCGGTGAGGGCCTCGACAGCGGCCGTCACTCGGCGTCGCTCGCGCGCGGCACGCCCGGGGTACTGCATGGTGCGTTCAGCTACCTCCTCCAGGACGCCGGGGGGCAGGTGCACCCCGCGCACTCCATCTCGGCCGGACTCGATTATCCCGGCGTGGGACCGGAGCATTCGAGTCTCAAGGACTCCGGCCGGGCGACCTACGTGGCGGTGACCGACCGCGAGGCCCTCGACGGGTTCCAGTTGCTGAGTCGGATCGAGGGGATCGTGCCCGCGCTCGAGACGGCCCACGCGGTGGCGTGGGTGGACAGCCAGGCAGGACGGTGGGCACCCGACGAGGCGGTGCTCATCTGCGTCAGCGGCCGTGGGGACAAGGACGTGGCGCAAGTCAGCGCCCTCGGAATCATCGACCCGTGACAGGCGGCGTCGCGGCCCCACTCCGGATCAGCGGCGGCGGCGCGCGGGCATCCGCCGAAACGGAGCCGGTCGCGACACCGTTCCCGTCCGCTCCTATCGAGGAGCTGCTCAAGATCCTCGTCAAAGGCGTGCGGGCGCACCAGTTGTACCTGCACAACAATCCGACCTATCTGCGGGCGCTCGAAACGTTGCGCGGCGCGTTCGGACCCGTGTGGGAGCACACGGACGACTTCACACTGGTGGTGACGGAGTCCGACTTCATTTGGGAAGGCGCGGTCGTGCTCCGGGAAGGCAGCAAGACGTCCGATAGTCTGCCATGGGTGTTCTACAAGGACGGCGTGCGCGAGTTGCGCTTCCAGAAAGGCTTCGAGCAGGACGACCTGGTCCCCTTTCTCAGCGTCGTCCAGCGCGCTCGCCGCAACTCGCCGGACGAGGACGACCTGCTCGTCATGCTCTGGGAGCACGACCTCCTGTACCTCCGGTACAAGTACGTCGAACTGGCGGAGGATGGCCCCCTTGGGGCAGGCGAGCTCAAGCCCCAGTTCGAGGCGCACGCGATCCAGCCGCCCCGGGCGGATGATCCGCCCCGCCCCGAGGAGACGCTGCTCGAATCGCGCCCCGGGTTGGTCAACCTCGAGAATTTCGACACGACGCTGTACTTCCTGGACGACACCGAGGTCGCGTATCTGCGCGAGCTCGTGGAAAAGGAGTACGCAAGCGATCTCCGACAAAACGTGCTCGCCATCCTGCTGGACATCTTCGAAGTCCAGGTCGATGTGGCCGTGCGCGACGAGATCGTGGGGATCTTCGATACGCTGATCCTGCACTTCCTGTCGGCCGGCGAGTTGCGCGCCGTCGCGTTCCTGCTCGAGGAGTCGCAGGTGGCCGCCGGCCGCGCCAAAGGCTTGGCGCCGGCACAACGCGACCGACTCGCCGCCGTCCCGGACCGGCTCAGTCAGAATGAAGCGCTGTCCCAGCTCCTGGAATCGCTCGACCAGGCGCGGGTGCTCCCGCCGCAGGAGGATCTCGCGGCGCTCTTCGACCAGCTTCGCCCTCGCGCCCTCGAAACGCTGTTCGCGTGGCTCCCGCGCATCCAGGACCCGCAGGTCCGGACGCTGCTCCAGTTCGCGGCGAGCCGATTGACCGCGGCCAACACGGCGGAACTCGTGCGGCTGATCGGGAGCCAAGATACCGCGGTCGCCTCGGAAGCGATCCGCCGCGCGGGCGCGTTGCGCAGCACGGCGGCCGTCACCCCGCTCGTCCGGCGGCTCACGGACCCTGACGCCGGGATCCGTCTCGCGGTGGTGCAGGCGTTGGCGGAGATCGGCTCCGCGGGTGCGCTCCAGGGGTTCGAGCGGGCGATCGATGACGCTGACCGGGACGTGCGCGTGGCGGCCGCGCGGGCATTGGCCACGCGCGCCTATCGGCCGGCGCTCCCCCGCGTCGAAGCGGTGGTCAAGGGCAAAGCGGTGCGCGAGGCGGATCTGACGGAGAAGATGGCGATGTTCGAGGCGTACGGATCCATGTGTGGCGATGCCGGCGTGTCGCTGCTCGACGGCATCCTCAACGCGCACGCGTTCCTGCGCCGTCGCGAGGACGCCGAAGCGCGGGCCTGCGCCGCGATGGCGCTCGGTCGGGTGGGCACGGACAAGGCGATGGCCAGTCTCCGGCGCGCCACAAGCGAGAAGGACGTCGTCGTGCGGAACGCGGTGAACAAAGCGCTGCGCGGCGGCGGTCCATGACCACGTCCTCCACTCGCCCGAGCGGCCCGCGGCCCGAGCCGGTGACGCCGGCTGGGGCCGGCGTGCGCCGCCAGTCCGGGCCCGTCGCGACCGGGGCTGACGCCGGCGCGCGTCGGAGCCGCGAGGTGACCAATCCGCACCGCAACGATATGGGATCGGATGCCGCCGTCCGGCGCCGCGGCCGCGCATTCATCCTCTCGTTCTACGGCGCGCTGCGGGCGATCAAGCTGTACCCGATCGAGAACGCGGCCGTCGTCAAAGCGCTGGAGGACCTCACTAGCGTGACCCACGCGCTCCTGCTGCAGGAGCGCGACCTCGAGTTCCGGACCGGCGGCGAGTTCATCTTCATCAACTCGACGCGGCTGCGACTCGATCTCGACAACTATGCGAGCTTCAGTCAACTGCTGACGCTGTTCCGTAGCGCGGGCATCGGTTCGCTGCGCGTGGCCGAGACCGTGGGACCCCGCGACTGGCTCGTGTTCCTGTCGTTGATCCAGGCGCCGGGCAACGACGAGCCCGAGGAGCGATTCCAACAGATCTCGGCCAAGCTCACACTGGCTGCGGTCTCGACGTTTGAGCTCGCGCCGCCCGCCCTCGGAGCGGCCGCGGATGGCCTCGGCGATCGGCAGCAGACCAAAGAGACGGCCAAGCGCACCTATGCCCAATCGGTCTCGGTCTCGAAGGAAGTCATCCATTCCGTCCGCATGGGGCGCGCGCCGAATATCAAGAAGATCAAGCGCGTCGTGCAGGCGATCGTTGACCAGATCCTCAACGAAGAGACCTCGCTGTTCGGCCTCACGACGCTGCGTGACTACGACGAGTACACGTTCACGCACAGCGTCAACGTGTGTATCTTCGCGGTCGCGCTCGGCCGACGGCTCGGGCTGAGCAAGCTGCAGCTGTACGATCTGGGTCTGGCGGCCCTGTTCCACGACATCGGAAAGGCCCGCGTCCCCGTGGATGTGCTCAACAAGGCGGAACAGCTCTCCGAGGCGGACTGGCGGGCGATCGCCAATCACCCGTGGCTCGGGGTCCTCTCGCTCTTCCAGATGCGGGGGGCGACCGACCTCCCGTACCGCTCCATGGTCGTGGCCTACGAGCATCATATGAAGCACGACATGACCGGGTACCCACGCCCCGTGCGCCCGCGCGGCATGGGCATCTTCAGCAAGATCGTCGCGGTCGCCGACGGATTCGACGCCGCGACGAGCCAGCGCGCGTATCAGGGGGACCCGTTGTCGCCCGCCGCGGTGATCCAGGAAATGCGGGACAACCCCAAACGGGGGATGGATCCCGTGGTGGTCAAGGCGTTCATGAACTTGCTGGGCCTGTATCCGGTGGGAACGGTCGTCGTGCTGGACACGTTCGAGCTCGGGATCGTCCACGCGACGAATCCGAACCCGGATTTGATCTCGCGGCCTCTCGTACGCGTCGTCTCTGACGCGCAGGGCAACGTGTTGTTCCCGGGAGAACTGGTGGACCTAGCGGTCCAGACCCCCGAGGGCCTGTATACCCGGACGATCATCAAGACGGCCGACGCTGCGCGCTACGGCATTCGGGTCGCTGACTACTTCGTATGATGTCGCATCCGATTGCCCAGCGGTTTGCGGACCTGAAGACCCAGAATCGGCGCGCGCTCGTCTGCTACCTGACCGCCGGCCACCCAGATGAGGAACGCAGCATCGAGCTGCTACGCGGGGTCGCCGCCGCCGGCGCCGATGTGATCGAGATCGGCATCCCGTTTTCCGATCCGCTCGCGGACGGCCCGGTGATCCAGGCCAGCTCGCAACAGGCGCTCGCGCAGGGCATGACGTATGACCGCGCGCTCGCCCTGATTGCCCGGGCCGCCGTGGATGTGCCGGTGATCGTCTTCAGCTATCTCAATCCGTTGCTTGCTGCTGGACCGGACGCGCTTCGCCGAGCCGCCGATGCCGGCGCGAGCGGCGTGCTCGTGACCGACCTCCCGGTTGGTGCGGACCCGGCTCGCGAAGCGTGGTTTGGCGAGAGCGATCTCGCGTTCATTCGCCTCGTCGCCCCGACCACACCGAGCGATCGGATGTCGGAGATCGCGCGCCACGGGAGCGGTTTCGTCTATCTCATCAGCCGGCTCGGCGTGACGGGTGCGCGCGCCGAGTTGGCCCCCGAGCTGCCGGCCACCATCTCCCGGCTGCGCGCCGCGACTACGCTCCCGATTTGCGTGGGGTTTGGCATCTCTCGTCCCGAGCATGCCGCCGCGGTGGGGCGGGTGGCCGACGGCGTGGTCGTGGGGAGCGCGCTGGTCGAGGCCGCGGGGCGGGGCGTCGAGGCGGCGGTCACATTCACGGGGACGATTCGACGCGGGCTCGATGCGACTCGCTGAGCTCGCGCGGTCGATCGTCGGAGTGCCCACCCCATGAACGCGTTCCTGCACCGCTATACGCGAGCCCTGGGGATCGTAGGGGCCGCGGTCCTCATTGCCGCCCTCACCGCCGACCACAGGTGGATCGGCGAGCCTGCGACGCTGCTGGTGTTGGTACTCGCGACCGTGGTGCTGCGGTCGGCGCAGATCCCGCTCACGAAGTACTCCGCACTCAACCTGGTCGGCGCCGTGGCAGTCACCGGCGCCCTGGTGGCCGGTGCGCCTGTGACCCTCGCCGCGGTGTATCTGGGGGTGTTCCTCGCGGACGTGTTCGTGCTGCGCAAGACGACGGAATTCGCCTGGATCAACTCGGGCCGTGAGACGCTCGCCCTCGCCGCGTCGTACGGCATCTTCGCGGGCGCCATGCACTTCAGCGGGACGACGGATCTCGGCGCGGATGCGGCGTTCGCCGTGGCCGTGTTCATGGTCTCCTACTTCACGCTCAGTCGGGCGCTCCTCTACTTCAGCCTCCTCGTCCGCGACAAGCTCATGCCGGACGAGCGTGCGCTGATCCTGCGCTACGAGCTCCTTGCGTCGGGCGCGGCGACCGCGGCGGCGTGTGCCGCCACGATCGCGATCGCCACGTTGGGGTGGGGCGCGTGGCCAGTCCTGTTGATCGAGTTCGGCGCGGGCTATGTGTTGAAACGGATCCTCGAGGAGTCGATCGCCGCCGAGGAGCAGAACATCATCCACGCCATGGAAGACGTGGTCACGGCCGACGTCTCGCTCGGCGAGGCGTGCGCGCTGATCGAGCGGCTGGCCCATCGGCTCGTGGATTGGACGGATTTCCGGATCTGGCAGATCCACAACGACCAGCTCCGACTGGTCTATCGGTCGTTCGACGCCGCGGGCGACGAGGTCCGCGCCCCGAATGCCAATCAGACGCCGAGTTCCGATCTCGCGCTGCTTCGCAAGCTGGCGCTCGAGTCCGGCCGTCCCGTCGTGGTGATCGACGCGCTCCGCGATCGGCGGATCGAGACGCCACGTCCCGAAGCGCGAAGTGCGGTCGTCGCGCCGCTGCGCTTCGGCGACCGCAACGTCGGTCTCTTCGAGGTGGAGCATCACAAGCGGGCGACCTACGGCGTCAAGCAGCTCGCGTTGGTCCAGCGGGTCGCCAATCAACTCGCGACCACGTTGCACATCTACGAGCTCCGACGACCGCTCCTCGATGCCGTTGCGCGTATGGGCGGCCAAGTCGAGACGCTGGGGCGGTCCGCGCGGACGCTGCGCGGGGGCGGGGAGAGCGTCGCGCGGACCGTGGCGGAGATCTCCCGCGGGATCTTGGAGGAGACGGACCAGCTCGCGCGCAGCTTGGAGGTGACGCGGGGCCTGCACGTCGCGACGACGAGTGTGGTGCGCGACGGTAGTGCCGCCGCGGCCGCGAGTCGTCGAGCGACCGATGTGGCGACCGAACACCGCGGCACCATCGCCGCCGCGATCGACCGGCTGGTGAGCGCCAAAGGGTTCGTCGGCGAGAGCTCGGCCCAAATCGACCAGCTCACGCGGACAGCGGCCGAGGTCACCGAATTCATTGCCGTGATCAAGGAAGTCGCCGAGCAGACCGACCTGCTGGCGCTCAACGCCGCGATCGAGGCGGCGCGGGCGGGCGCCGAGGGCCGGGGCTTCGCCGTGGTGGCCGATGAGGTCCGCAAGCTGGCCGAACAGAGCTCGCGCGCCTCGGCCCGTGCCGCCGACATCATATTGGGCTTCGAGGAGGAGACCCGACGCATCTCCGAGCAGATGGAGCGTGGGCGGGCGATCGTCGGCGATGCCGAAGGTCTGTCGGCGGCCGCGTTGCGCGCGCTCGACGTCATCCTCGAGGCCACCGCCGAGAGCGCGACACACGCCCGGCGGATCGCGCAGGTGTCGCGAGACCAGGAGCAGGAATGCGCCCGGCTCGAGGATCGCGTGGGACGCATCGCGACGATCTCCGATCGCAACCGGTCCGGCGCAGAAGCCGTCACCGCGTCGGCCAAGGAGCAAGCGTCCGCCCTCGCCGGCCTGGAGAGCGCCACCCATGAGTTGCAGAGCGTGGCGAGCTATCTCGGCGACCTCACGCGGCGGATCACCACCACGCGCTGACCTGGTGCGGCGGCGTGCGCCCCGCGCGCCGGTCCGGTTGAACAAGCGTGGCGGCGCCCTTACGTTCCCGCGGTGCGTACGCGAGAGGCCGTCACACTGCAGGGCATGCGGTTTCACGTCCGAGTCGGCGTGTTGCCGCACGAAGCGACGCTGCCGCAGCCGCTCGAGATCGACCTGACGGTGTGGCGCCGCGACGGGAGCGGCGGATCGGTGATCGACTACCGGGCGCTGTATGCGCTGACCGAGCGCGCGGTGGGGACCGAGCACACGCCGTATCTCGAGGATCTGGCGCATCGTGTCGTCGCGGCCGCGCTCGACGTGCCGGGTGTGACCCGGGCGCGGGTCGCCGTGCGCAAACCGCATGTGCTGCTGCCCGGACCGCTGGCGTACGCCGAGGTCGTGCTGGAGCGTGGGAGCGATGACTGAATGGGCCGCCCTCTGCGCGGGCGACACGGTATATATCGCGTTGGGCTCCAATCTGGGCGACCGCGCCGCGCACCTCGCGGCGGCCCGGAGCGCACTCGCGGGCCTGCCGGGTACGAGCATCGTCAGCGTGTCCGATGTCGAGGAGACCGCGCCGCTCGGACCGGCCGGGCAGGGACCCTATCTTAATCAGATGGTCGCCATGCACACATCGATCGAGCCGCTGACGCTACTGGATCACCTCCACGACATCGAACGCGCGCGCGGGCGCGAGCGCCGTGAGCGCTGGGGAGCGCGGACGCTGGACCTCGACATCGTGTGCTTCGGCGGCCGCGTGATCGCGGAGCCGCGGCTGGTGGTACCGCACCCCGAGCTGCCGAACCGGGAGTTCTGGTGGCGCGAGATGGTCCAGGCCGCCGCGCGAATGGCTGATCCGCCGACGGCGGGGCAACCATGAGCCACGCGAGGCGGGTGCGGCCGTGAGCACCCGACAGCGCTCCAGTCCGCGCGCGTCCGGGCCGCGAGCAACGGTCTTCGACCTTCGGGACAAAGCCGCGCGCGGGGAGCGATTGGTGGTCGTGACCGCGTACGACGCCACCTTCGCCCGGCTGCTGCACGAGGCGGGCGTCGATGCCCTCCTGGTCGGCGATTCGGTCGGCAACGTGGTCGCCGGATTCACCACCACGTTGCCGGTCACCCTCGATCACATGATCTACCACGCGGGTGCCGTGCGTCGCGGCGCACCCGACGCGCTCGTCATCGTGGACATGCCGTTCCTCACCTACCAGATCAGCGAACAGCAGGCCCTGCGCAACTGCGGACGCGTGGTGCAGGAGACGGGAGCGCAAGCGGTCAAGCTCGAAGGCGGATCGGCGTCGATCGCGCGCACCGTGCGCGCAGTCATCGAGCTCGGCATCCCGGTGATGGGCCACCTCGGCTTCACACCGCAATCCGAGCACACGTTGGGCGGACCGCGCGTGCAGGGACGTGGGGCGACCGCCGCGGCGCGCCTCTTCGACGACGCGCGTCGCTTGGAGGACGCCGGTGCGTTCTCGATCGTACTCGAGCTGCTGCCTGCCGACGTCGCGGAAAAGATCACCGCCAGCGTGTCCATCCCGACGATCGGGATCGGCGCGGGCCCGCACTGTTCCGGACAGGTCCTCGTCCTGCACGACCTGCTCGGCCTCAACGACACCTTCTCCCCGAAATTTCTCAAGCGCTACGCGACGCTCGCCGATGACGTACGCGGCGCGGTCCGAGCGTTCGGCGACGACGTGCGAGCAGGCACGTATCCCGACGCCGACCACAGCTTCTGACGCGGGGGGACGGACGGTGCGAATCGTCACGACGATCGCCGAGCTCCGGTCGGTGGTCCGAGCCGCGCGCGCCCGGGGCGATGTCGTGGGACTCGTGCCCACCATGGGGGCGTTGCACGCCGGACACCTCGCGCTCGCGGACGCCGTGCGCCCGCGGGCGCGGTGTGTGGTGATGAGCATCTTCGTCAATCCGTTGCAGTTCGGGCCGACCGAAGACCTGGCATCGTACCCTCGCACCCTCGAAGCTGATGCCGCGCACGCTGCGACGCACGACGTGGACATCGTGTTCGCGCCGTCCGCGGCGGAGATGTATCCGCAGCCCCCGGTCGTCGCCGTGACGCCGGTGGCGGGGCGCGCGGGCGGGGTGCCGCTGGACGCTCGGTGGGAGGGCGCGATCCGACCCGGCCATTTCGCGGGCGTGCTGACCGTCGTGGCCAAGCTGTTCCACATCGTCCAACCCGATCTCGCGGCGTTTGGCCGCAAGGATCTGCAGCAGCTCACGCTCGTCCGCGCCATGGTGCGGGATCTGAGCATGCCGGTCGACATCGTGGCCGTGGCCACGGTCCGTGCGCCGGACGGGCTCGCGCTGTCCAGTCGGAACGCGTATCTGTCGGCGCCCGAGCGCGCCCTGGCGCTCGCCGTCCCCCGGGCGCTCGAGGCCATGGTACGCGTGTGGACGGATCGCGGGGCGATCGGCGCCGGCGCGCTCTCCGAGGTGGGGCACGCGGTCCTCGCGCACGAATCGGGCGTGACGGTCGATTACCTGGCGATCACGGACCCGGACCAATTGGAGCCGGTGACGGAGGTGGTGCCGGGGACCGTGGCGATGGTCGCGGCACGCGTGGGGCGGACGCGACTGATCGACAACATGACCTTCACTGCCCGCGACCAGGCCCCATGATGAGTCGCGCCGAGCACTCGCCTGGGACGGCCGCCGATGTCCCGGTGTCCACGCCGGTGGCAGGCGCGCGGGCGGTCTCGTTGCCGCCGTGGGCGGCAGTATCGGAGATCCGTCGGGCGCACATCGCCCGCGTGGTCGAGCTGATCGACGGCTGGGCGACTGTACTCGCGCTCCCGGCCGCCGAGCGCGAGGCATGGGACGACGCTGCCAGGTGGCACGACGCATTGCGTGACGCGTCGGAGGCTACGCTGCGCGCGATCCTCGCGGACGAGACTCAGCCTGCCGCCGCTGATGCCGCCCGTGGTGCCCCGTCGGACGTCGCGTTCCTGCATGGACCGGCCGCCGCGGTTCGACTGGCCGCCGACGGGGAGCGCCGCGCCGACGTGCTCGACGCGATCCGCTGGCACACCGTCGGTTCAGTCGGCTGGACTGCGACGGGTCGCGCGCTCTACATGGCTGACTTTCTCGAGCCGGGTCGCACCTTCGCGCAGGCGGAGCGAGCGGCACTCGCGCGGCGAGTCCCGAGCGACTTCGATGGCGTGTTTCGCGAGGTGGTACGGATGCGTGTCCAGTGGGCGGTCGATGCGGGCAAAGCGCTCGCGCCGCAGACAGTGGCACTCTGGAATGCCCAGCGATGACCGACGAGGACCTCGGCGCCACTCGTGATGCGCGCGGGCGACAGCGACATCCGCGGGGCGCCGCCCGATGGATGCTCGTGGCGGGCGTGGTGACGCTCGTGATCGGCGCCGTCGTCGCACGCGCGATCATGGTCCGCCATCGACCGGTGGTGGCGCCGGTCGCCGTCGGGCCGCGGTTCCAGGGCAGCGACGTGCGTGCGCCGGACGGCGTCCGCATCAAGGTCGAAGTCTTGAACGCCACCCGGACGCACGGACTGGGACGGCGCGCGACGATGTATCTTCGCGATCACGGGTTCGACGTCGTGTCGCTCGGGACCACGTCTGACATGCGCGACACGACTCTCGTCATCGATCGCTCCGGGCACCCCGAGTTCGCTCAACTGATCGCCCGGGGGCTGGGTGCGGCGCGCGTAGAATCGCGCCCCGATTCCTCACGCTATGTGGACGTCAGCGTGCTGGTCGGCGCCGGCTGGCGGCCGCCGGCCCAGCCGTTCTACCCGTAGCTGGCCGCACGCGGCGCTGATGTCGAGGCCGCGGCTTTTCCGGACCGCCGCCTCGACGTTGTGCGCTCGCAGAACCCGCGCGAACGCGGCCGTCGCGTGCGGCGCGCTTCGGTTGAAACCGAGCCCGCCGCCCGGGTGCAGGGGGATGAGATTGACGAACGCGCCACAGTCGGCCGCCAACTCTGCCAACCGCACGGCGTGATCCGGCGTGTCGTTGACGCCGCCCAGCAGGACGTACTCGAACGTGACGCGCCGCGCGAAGGCGCGTGCCGCCGCGATGACGTCGGCCAACGGATACTTGGTGTTGATCGGCATGAGTTGCCGCCGCAGGTCGTCGAGCGGTGCGTGGACCGAGATGGCCAGCCGGAACTGTTCGGGCCGCGCCGCCAACGCCTCGATCCCGGGAAGGACGCCGACCGTGGAGACCGTGATGTGCCGGGCGCCGATGCCGATCGCGGCCGGATCATTGAGCAGGGTCAGCGCGATTGCGACGTGCCGCCAGTTCATGAGCGGCTCGCCCATCCCCATGAACACGACGTTCGTGGGGCGGAGCGGGGGATCGAGCAACATGAGCTCGCGCACCTGTCCAGCGATCTCCCACGGCGCGAGATTGCGCGCGAACCCCATCGCCCCCGTCGCGCAGAACGCGCACTGGAGCGCGCACCCGGCCTGCGACGAGATACACACCGTGACGCGCTTGCCGTCGGGAATCACCACCGTCTCGATCGCCTCGCCGTCGTGCAGGCGAAAGAGAAACTTCTGCGTTCCATCTGCCGACTCCTGTCGCGTCGCGAGCGTCAATCGCGGCATCTCGAACGCGGTGTTCAGCGCCCCGCGAAACGCGGCCGGCAACTCGACGATGTCGGCGAAGCTCGCCGCGGGCGTCGTCCACAATCGTCGCGCGACCTGATTGCCGCGATACGCCTCGACGCCGTGTTCGACCGCGAACGCACGCAATCGCGCGACCGCGTCGGCGGGACGCATGTCGAGAATGTTGGTGCGATCTGACATGAGAGGGTACGCGAGGTTGATTACGTAACGCTTGTTGCGACAACCAGTTACGCGCTAGGATCTCTGGCTGCGTCGCAGGCGGCGCGCCTACCGGGTCGCATCCGGTTGGGTTAGATTGCGCCATAACTCAATGAACAGTAATCGATTGGTGTCGGCGTGACGTACGGCGCGACCGACGGTTCCATGTTGGCGACCTCGCTGCGGTCGCGTCTCTGTGGCTCGGTCCGGGCCGCTGATGCGGGCACGACGGTCCGGTTGGGCGGATGGGTGCACCGCACCCGCGATCTCGGGGGAATCGTGTTCATCGATCTCCGTGATCGCGCCGGCATCGTGCAGGTGTCGTTCGATCCGCGGTGGACGCCGCCCGACGTGCTGCGCCGCGCGGCTGGGGTCGGCGTCGAGAGCGTCGTCCTCATCGACGGAGAGATTGCCGCGCGCCCCGCGGATTCGCGAAACTCCGAGCTGCCGACCGGGGATGTCGAGTTGCGGGCCACCGCGCTGCAGCTCAGCGGGCCCGCGATCACCCCCGCGATCCCCGTCGCCCGCGGCAAGGGAGAGCAGCTCGCGGCCGAGGAGTTGCGGCTCCGGCACCGTCATCTCGACCTGCGCCGTCCTGAGCTGCACGTCAATCTCGAGCTCCGGCACCGGCTGATGCAGACCACCCGCCGGCACTTGAGCGACCGAGGCTTTCTCGAGATCGAGACACCGATCCTGACCAAGCCGACACCCGAGGGCGCCCGCGACTACATCGTGCCGAGTCGGGTGCACGTCGGCGAATTCTATGCGCTTCCGCAATCGCCCCAGTTGTACAAGCAGTTGCTGATGATCGCGGGGTACGACCGGTACTTCCAGATCGCGCGGTGCTTTCGCGACGAGGATCTGCGGGCCGACCGCCAGCCGGAATTCACCCAGATCGACATCGAAGCCGCATTCGTTCAGCGCGAAGACATCCTGACAGTGGCCGAATCCCTGGTCGGCGCCCTGTTCGCCGAGAGCGGGGCGCACGCGCCCGCGCAGTTCCGGCGCATGACGTACGCGGACGCCATGGAGCGATACGGGACGGACCGGCCGGATCTCCGGTTCGCGCTGGAACTGTTCGACGCGAGCGACCTCTTTCGGGAGACCGAGTTCGGCATTGCCCGAACGGCACTGGGCACCGGGGGTCGGGTACGGGGGCTGCGCCTCCCGGGTGCCGCGGGGTTCTCGCGGAAGCAGGTCGATGAGCTCGAGGCGATCGCCAAGAGCGCGGGCGCGGGCGGCTTGATTCGACTGAAGCGAACCGGCGATGTGGTCGAAGGGCCGGCGGCCAAGTTCGTGGGGCCGGATGCCGCGGGCCGCCTCGCCCTGGCCGATGGCGATCTCGCGCTGCTCGTGGCTGGCCCTGACCGGGTCTCGAGCCCGGCGCTCGATCGCGTGCGACATGAGGCCGCGCGCCGGCTCAGCCTCATCCGAGCTGATGCGCTGGAATTCCTCTGGGTGCTCGATTTCCCGCTCTTCGAGCGCGACGCGGACAGTGGCAGATTGAGCCCGACCCACCACCCGTTCACGTCGCCCCATCCCGACGACCTGGCGCATCTCGAGGACGAACCGGATCGGGTTCGTGCGGTGGCCTACGATGTCGTGCTCAACGGGACGGAGCTGGGCGGCGGGAGCATCCGCATCCACGACCCCGCGGTGCAGGAGCGCGTGTTCCGACTGCTCGGCATCGATGAGGCGACCGCGCGGCTGCGGTTCGGATTCCTGCTCGAAGGCCTGCGCTCCGGTGCGCCGCCGCACGGCGGGATCGCGTTCGGCTTCGATCGGATTGCGATGGTGCTCTCCGGCGCGACCTCGTTGCGCGATGTGATCGCGTTCCCGAAGACGACGGCCGCGCGGGCGCTGTTCGAGGGTGCGCCGGCCGCGGTGCCGCCCGCGGATCTGGACGACCTGCACATCCGCGTCGCTCCGGAGCGCGCATGACGGAGACGGCGGTGACGCATCGGGTGTCCACGGAAGGGGCGGATCTCCTCACGTTGGCGGGTGTGAACGACGCCAATCTGGTCGAGCTGGCACGGCTGTCCGGGGCGCGTCTCGCGTTGCGGGGCGATCAGCTCTCGGTCACCGGTCCCGCAGCCGCGGTCGATCGCGCGGTCTCGGTGGCGCAGCGCATGGTCGAGCTGGCGCGGCAGCGGGAGCCGGTGACGCCGGACGATGTGCTGCGGCTCCACGATGACGCGAGCGCCGACGGACCGGGCGCCGCCGCAGCCACCGAGGGGCAACGGATCGCGCTGCCGGGCATCCGCACGGTCATCACGCCGAAGACCCCGGGACAAGCGGAGTACCTGGCCAAGATCGCCAAGCACGACATCGTGGTCGGCATCGAACCCGCCGGTACGGGGAAGACGTACCTCGCAGTCGCCGCGGCCGTCGATGCATTGGCGCGCAAGCGCGTGCGCCGGATCATCCTCGCCCGCCCGGCGGTCGAGGCCGGCGAGAACCTCGGGTTCCTCCCGGGCGACATGCAGGCCAAGGTTGACCCCTACCTGCGGCCGCTCTACGATGCCCTGGACACAATGATGCCCGCCGAGCGAATCCAACGGGCGCTCGAGACGCGGACGATCGAGATCGCGCCTCTCGCCTTCATGCGCGGGCGCACGCTGGCCGACGCGTTCGTGATCTTGGATGAAGCGCAGAACGCGACCACCCTGCAGATGAAAATGTTTCTCACGCGCCTCGGCGTGAACTCCAATATCGTCATCACCGGCGACAAGACGCAGATCGACCTCCCCCGCCGCGAAGAGTCGGGGCTGATGCAGGTCGAGCGCATCCTGCCGGGGATCGACGGCATCGCCTTCCACTACTTCGACGAGACCGACGTGGTCCGCCACCGCCTGGTGCGCGACATCATTCGGGCATACGCATACGACGCCGGCGCCTGACTCCGGTCCCGACCTCGGGACCCGCGCGCTGAACCTCTGGCGTCAGCTCGATCGGCTAACGCCCCGGGCGACGCTGGCCGCGGCCGCCGGCGCACACGTCGTCCGGTGGACGATCCTCCTGGCGGTGGCCGTTGTCGCGACGGCGCTCTTCGGGGGCCTCGGGGGCGGGCGCGCAGCGGCCGGCGCGATCCTGACCAACGCCCTGGTCGTGACCGTCCTCGGGCTCACGATGATGTTCTATCGGCCGGCGGTATACCGGTCGTCGCGCGCCGTGATGTTGATCGCGGTGGCGTTCGTCGTGATCCTCGCGATCGGGGCCGCGGCTGGGCGGTACGACCCGCCCCGGCCCGAATTGGTCCCCATCGCGCTGGCCGCGGTGCTCTTCAGCGTGCTGTTCGATGCCCGAGTCAGTGTCTTCGCGTCGGTCATGCTGGCGACACTCGTCGGGCTGCAGCCGCCATATCGTGGAACGTCCGCGCTGTTCCTGCTGCTGATCGTGGGAGCCGCGGCCGCGTTCAGCGTGCGCGTCATCCGACGGCGCGACCAGGCGTATTACTCGATTCTCCTCACCGCGTCGGCGTACGCGTTGGCGGAGTTGGGCATCGGCCTGACCGCCGGGACGCCGGCTCGCGCGATCTGGAACGCGGTGCTCGTGGGGGGCATCAATTCCGTCGTCTCCGTGGCGCTCGCGCTCATGCTCCTGCCGCCACTCGAGGAGTTCACCGGCATCGACACGTACCTCAAGCTGCTCGAGTGGTCGGACCTCAACCGTCCATTGCTGCGCCGGCTGAGCGTCGAGGCCCCGGGGACGTTTGCGCACACGATGCGGATCGCCAATTTGTCGGAAGCGGCCTGCGATGCGATCGGCGCGAATGGTCTGCTCGCGCGCGTGGGCGCGTACTATCATGACGTCGGCAAGATCAAGAAGCCGGAGTACTTCGTCGAGAACCAGCCGCGCGGGCGAAACCCACACGACAAGCTCAAACCCGCGACGAGCGCGTCGATCATCCGCAATCACGTGCGCGAGGGCGTCGAGCTGGCCGACGAGCATGGCTTACCGGTGGGACTCCAGGCCTTCATCATGGAGCATCACGGCACCGGGCGGATCACCTACTTCCTCCAAAAGGCGAAGGAGCGCGACGGCAACAGCGTGGACCCGAGCGATTTCGAGTATCCCGGCCCGGTCCCCCAGACGGCCGAGACGGCGATCTGCATGCTCGCCGACGGCGTCGAGGCGTCCGCGCATGTGCTGCATGACGCGACCCCGCAGAAGATCCGCGATGTCATCGATCACATCGTGCGGCAGCGCATCGATCAGGGGCAACTCCGAGAGGCGCCCCTCACGCTGAAGCAGCTGGAGGTGGTCAAGGAGCAGTTTGCGCGGGTGCTGATCGGCATGTACCACCACCGCATCGACTACCCGTCTGCCAGCGGTGGAGTGACGTCCGAATTCGCCTCGACGGCGCCCGCCTGATGTGGCCCCGCTCGGCGATGCGCGCGTGATCGACACGGCGTGACGCTCGCCGTCGCGGTGTCCGCTGATCGGGTGCACTCGCCCATGTCCGCGGAGCGGGTCCGCGCCCTCGCAACCGCGGTGTTGACGGCGGAGCGGGTCCGGGCCGCGCTGGTCTCGGTCACGTTCGTGTCAGCGCGCGCCATCGCGCGGCTCAATCGCGCTCACCTCGGCGTGGACGGACCGACCGACGTCATCGCGTTCGCCCTCGCGCGGGCCGGTCACGGCACTCCACTGATCGGCGACATCTACATCGCGCCCGCCGTCGCGCGCGCCCACGCCCGACGCCACGGCGTCGCGGTCCGGGAGGAGGTCGCCCGGCTCATCGTGCACGGTGTGCTCCATGTGGTCGGACACGACCACCCCGACGGTCCGGGCCGGGTTTCCTCCGCCATGTGGCGGCGACAGGAGCGGCTCCTCAGCCGCTTGTGCTCCGGGCCCCGATGACCGTTGCGCACTCGGCGACCGACCGACTGCTCGCCGATTTCGCGGCGCGCAAACCCGCCGCGCTCGCCCGCGCCATCAGTATCGTCGAAAACCACCGCCCGGGTTCCGACCGGCTGCTCGCCGCGCTGCACGCGGGCACCGGTCGCGCGCGGCGGATCGGGATCACGGGACCGCCCGGCGCGGGCAAGAGCACTCTCGTCATGCAGTTGGTCCGCACGTATCGGAGCCGCGGACTCACGGTCGGCGTGGTGGCGGTCGATCCGACATCGACGTTCACCGGCGGCGCGCTACTCGGGGACCGGATCCGGATGGAACCGGTGGCCCTCGACCCCGGCGTGTACATCCGATCGCTCGCCACCCGGGGCGCGCTCGGCGGACTGTCCGCGGCGACGCGCGAGGTCGCCGATGTGCTGGATGCCTACGGGTTCGATCGCATCCTGATCGAGACGGTCGGCGTCGGCCAGAGCGAGTTGGAGGTGGCCCGCACCGCGGATAGTTGCGTCGTCGTCCTGGTACCGGAATCGGGCGACGCGATTCAGACCCTGAAAGCGGGACTGATGGAGATCGCCGACGTCTTCGTGGTCAACAAGGCGGATCGTCCGGGCGCCGACCGGCTCCGGTCGGAACTCAAAGTCATGCTCCATCTGCGTACGAGCCGGATCCGCGGCGGCCACAATGCGTCGCGCGACCCCCGTCCCGGGGGCCTGTCCCACTCACCGGCGCTGAGCCCCGCTCCCGACGACGCGCGCGCGACCGGTGCCGGACCGCGGCCGTGGCTGCCCCCGGTGCTCACCGCGGTGGCCGCGGACGGCACGGGTATCCCGGAAGTGTTGGACGCGCTCGACGGCCACCACGAGTATCTTTCGACGAGCGGATTGCTGGCTGAGCGTCGGCGCGCGCGGTTGCGCGCCCGTGTCGCGGACGTCGTCGATCTGAAGGTCCGGGCGCGGTTGTGGGGAGATGCGGGCACCGAGGCGTGGCTGGACACGCAACTCGCCGCGCTGGAGTCCGGACACACGACGCCCTTCGACGTGGCTGACGAACTACTCGGCCGGAGCGCGCGGCTGTTGACGGGAGAGGCGGATGACCTCCATCAGTAACCTCGGTCGAGCGACACACGCCGCCCCAGACGACGGCGACGACGAATTGACGCGGCTCCGCGCGGAGGTGGCGGCGTGGCGGGCCCGACACGCCGCGGCCGCACTGCGGCCCGGATCGTTCGCCAACTCCAGCGGCGACGTGCAGCCCGTGTATACGGCACTGGACGCGGCGCCCGGGTTGGATGATCTGGGTCTGCCAGGTGCGTTCCCCTTCACTCGCGGGGTCCATCCCACCGGGTATCGGGGCCGACTCTGGACGATGCGCCAGTTCGCGGGGTTCGGCAGCGCACGCGACACCAATGCGCGGTACAAATTCCTGCTCGCGCACGGCCAGACCGGGCTCTCCGTGGCATTCGATTTCCCGACCCTCATGGGATACGACTCCGACCACCCGCGGGCAGAGGGTGAGGTCGGCAAATGCGGCGTCGCGATCTCGAGTCTGGCCGACATGGAATCACTGTTCGACGGCATCCCGCTTGGCGAGGTGTCTACGTCGATGACGATCAACGGCCCGGCGATCATCATCTTCGCCTTCTACGTCGCGGCGGCCGAGAAGCAGGGCGTGCCGCCGGAGCGACTGCGGGGGACGATCCAGAACGACATCCTGAAGGAGTACATGGCGCAGCACGCCTGGATCTATCCAGTCGAGCCGGCGTTGCGACTCATCGTGGATGTGTTCGCGTGGGCCGCCGAGCACGCGCCGAAGTGGAACACCATCTCGATCTCGGGCTACCACATCCGCGAAGCCGGGGCGACCGCCGCGCAGGAGCTGGCGTTCACGCTGGCCAATGGCCTCACCTATGTCGAGCGTGGGATCGCGCGCGGATTGCCCGTTGACGTCTTCGCCCCGCAGCTCTCGTTTTTCTGGGACATTCACAACGACTTCTTCGAGGAGATCGCGAAGCTGCGGGCGGCGCGCCGCATCTGGGCCCGGCACCTCCGCGATCGCTTCGGGGCACGCGACCCGCGTTCCTGGATGATGCGGTTTCACTCCCAGACGGCGGGCGTGACGCTGACCGCGCAGCAGCCAATGAACAACATCGCCCGGGTCGCCTACCAAGCGCTGGCCGCGGTGTTGGGCGGGACGCAGTCGCTGCACACCAACTCGATGGATGAGACCCTCGCCCTGCCGACCGAAGCGGCCGTGCAGGTCGCGCTCCGTACGCAGCAGGTGCTCGCCTTCGAGACGGGCGTGCCCAACGTCGTGGATCCGCTCGGTGGGTCGTACTATGTCGAGGCCCTCACCGATCAGCTCGAACGGGAAGCCGACGCACTGTTCGCGACGATCGAGCAACAGGGTGGGGCCGTGGTGGCGCTGCAGGATGGCTGGTTCCAGCGACAGATCTCGGAGTCGGCAGCCCGCCAGCAGTGGGAGCAGGAGCAGCAGCTCCGCGTGACGGTTGGCGTCAACGCATTCGAATCGGCCGGAGGCGAGACGGCGATCCCGTTGCTCCGGATCGGCGACGAGACGACTGGTGAGCAGCGTCAGCGACTGGCCGCGCTCCGTGCGCAGCGCTCCGACGCCCAGTGCGAGGCCGCGCTCACCCGGCTTCGCGAGACCGCCGCCACCGGGCGAAACGTCTTTCCGGCGATCCTCGACGCGGCGCGGGCCTACTGCACGCTCTACGAGATCCGGGCGGCGATGGAGACGGTGTTCGGCGCGTACCGCGAGCCCGTGTTCTTCTGAGCGCGCGCGCGACCCCGTCAACCGAGTGGTGGGCGACCTACTTCGACGCCCGCTACCTCACCGAGTACGAGCCGCTCTTCAGCGATGCGCAGGATCGGCATGACGTCGCCCGACTGATCGAGCTGCTCGCGCTGCCCGTCGGGGCCCGCATCCTCGACGTGCCGTGCGGGCAGGGCCGTCATGCCCGACTCCTGGCCGAGGCGGGATACGCCGTCGATGCGCTGGACTACTCGGCGCATCTGCTGGGCATCGCCCGCGCGCAAGGGTCGCATGAGGGACTGCACTATCGGCGGGGCGACATGCGCGCGCTGCCCGTCCGGTGGACGCACCGGTTCGACGCCGTCATCAACCTGTTCACGTCCTTCGGGTTCTTCCTGCATCCCGGCGACGACCGCCGCGTCCTGCGCGAGTTCGCGCGCACGCTCAAGCCTGGGGGCACCTTTGTGTGGCACGGGGCGAGTCGGGACGGCGTCATGGCGCGCTTCCTGACCCGTGATTGGTGGCACACCGCGGACCGCACGCTCGTGGCGCACGAGCGGACGTTCGACCCGCTGTCCGGCGTGCTGTCGGTAGACGTCCAATGGCGGGGGACCGCCGGATCGGGGCATCGAACGTACCGGATCCGTCTGTACACCGCGACCCGACTGGCCGACCTGCTCGCGGACGTGGGAATCATCGTCGAACAAGCGTTCGAAGGCTGGACCACCCGCCCGCTGACCCGCCGGTCCGGTGAGATGCTCCTGATCGGTCGCAAGCGCGAGTTGCCCCGTGTGCCGCGCGGCAAGTAAACTGCAGGGACGCCGCTCGCGGCGTGCTGCCCCATCCGACACCTCGCCATGACTGCCTCACGACCGATTCGCGTCCTCGTCGCCAAGCCTGGGTTGGACGGCCATGACCGTGGTGCCAAGGTCGTCGCGGCCGCGCTGCGTGATGCGGGCATGGAAGTCGTCTACACCGGTCTCCATCAGACGCCCGAGATGATCGCGACCGCGGCGGTGCAGGAAGACGCCGACGTGGTGGGGTTGTCGATCCTGAGCGGCGCCCACATGACGCTGTTCCCCCGGGTACTCCAACTGCTGCGGGAGCAGGGGCGCGACGACGTGCTGATCACGGGCGGCGGTATCATTCCGCAAGACGACATGGACGCGCTCCACAAACAGGGTGTGGGCAAATTGTTCGGACCTGGCACGTCAACCTCCGACCTCGTGCGCTACATCCAGGAGTGGTTCGCCCAGCGGCAGCGGCAGGAGGCGTGACGGCGGCTCGTCGCGCGGTCCCCGCGACGGGGCACCCACCGCTGGAGGGTCGCGCTGATGCCGCGGTGCCCGATCACAGCCCCCGGTTGATGCGACTGTCCGACGAGCTCCGCCTGCTGGAGCGCCGTCTCCGGATGGGAGGCGGACCGGACCGCATCGAACGGCAGCACTCGCAGGGCAAACTCGTGGCCCGCGAGCGGGTCGCCGGACTCTGTGACACGGGTGCGCGCTTCCTCGAGATCGGCCTGCTGATGGCCTACGACCAATACGAGGGACAGGCCCCGGCCGCGGGGGTCGTCACCGGGGTCGGGATCGTGCACGGTCGCGAAGTGGTGGTCGTGGCCAATGATGCGACGGTCAAGGCCGGATCCTGGTGGCCCGAGACGATCCGCAAGATCCTCCGGGCGCAGGAGATCGCCATGCGCTGCCGAGTGCCGATCGTGTACCTCGTGGACTCGGCGGGCGTGAACCTCCCGTACCAGGGTGGCGTGTTTCCCGGGCAATACGGGGCAGCCCGCATCTTCTACTACAACTCGATCATGCGGCGCTACCTCCGCGTGCCGCAGTTGGCCGCGGTGATGGGACAGTGCATCGCCGGCGGCGCGTACTTGCCGGCCCTGTCGGATGTCATCGTCATGGTGAAGAACACGTCGTTCATGGGTTTGGGCGGCGCGAATCTCGTCAAAGGAGCCACCGGGCAGACGGTGGACTCGGAAGCGCTGGGCGGTGCGACGACGCACACGGAGCGGAGCGGCGTGGCGCACTACGCCGTCGATGACGACGTCGCATGCCTCGAGAAGCTGCGAGCGCTCATCGGCCGGCTGCCCCCGCCGGTCGCGCAGGCATCGACCTCGCCCCCGGCGACTGGTGCCACCGCGTCGGCAGATCCGACGGGGCAGGAGCTGTATGCGTTGTTGCCATCGGACCATCGGATGTCGTACGACATGCACACGGTGCTGCGCGCGGTCCTCGATGGCGGCGCGATCGATGAGTTCCAAGCCCATCGGGCGAGGGAGATCATCTGTGGCGATGCGACGATCGAGGGCTGTACGGTCGGCGTAATCGCCAACCAGCGGGGGCTCATCAAGGGGCCGGAGGGGGAGCGGCCGCGCTTCGGCGGCATCATCTATCCGGAGAGCGCGGAGAAGGTGGCATTCTTCATCGATCGATGCGACCGGCAGGGCATTCCGCTGTTGTTCGTCCAGGACGTCTCGGGATTCATGGTGGGGCCGGAGGCCGAGGAGGCGGGCATCATCCGCGCGGGCGCGCGGTGGGTCGAAGCGATGGCCACGGCCCGCGTGCCCAAGCTCGTGCTCACGGTCAATCACGCGTCCGGCGCGGGGTACTACGCGATGGCGGGTCAGGGCTTCGATCCGGATTTTATCTTCACGTGGCCAACGGGACGCATGGGTGTCATGGAAGGCGAAGCGGCTATCCAGGCCGTCCATGGGCCGGCATTGGCGGCCGCCCGGACGGCCAACGCGCCGCTCCCCCCGGATGTCGCGACGGCGATCGATGCCATGCGCGTGGAATACGAGACGCAGCTCGACGCACGCTACGCGGCCGCGCGCGGCCTGGTCGATGCGGTGATCTATCCGGAAGAGACGCGCGCCGTGTTGGCGATGGCGCTGCGCACGGCCGCGCAGAATCCGGGACCCCACGTCGGCGCGTTCGTCCTCCCATGCGACGGGACGCCGGCGGCACACGGGCACCGAGCATGACCACGTCTCGCACGGTCCGCGTCGCGAGCGGACAAGGGTTCTGGGGCGACTGGCTGGACGCGCCCCGACGGCAGGTGACCGGCGGTCCGATCGACTACCTGATGCTCGACTACCTGGCCGAAGTCACGATGTCCATCCTGCAAAAGCAGAAGGAGCGCGACCCCACACTCGGCTACGCGCGTGATTTCCTGGGTGCCGTCGAGAGTGTGTTGCCGGCCATCACGGAGCAGGGGGTCCGGGTGGTCGCCAACGCGGGCGGCGTCAACCCGCAGGCGTGCGCGGCGGCAGTGCGCGCGTTGGCGACCGAGCGGGGGGCGGCCGCGGGCGTCCGCATCGGCGTGGTGATGGGCGACGATCTGTTGCCTCGACTCGACGCGCTGTTGGCGGGGGGGCATGCGTTGGCGAACATGGACACCGGCGAGCCATTGGCAATGGTACGCGAGCGTGTCCTGTCGGCCAACGCCTACCTCGGGTCCACACCGATCGTCGAGGCGCTGGCACGCGGCGCCAACATCGTGATTACGGGTCGATCCACAGATACCGCGCTGACCATGGCGCCGCTGCGCCACGAATTCGGATGGGCCGCCGACGACTACAATCGGCTCGCCGCGGGAATCGTCGCCGGCCACATCATCGAATGCGGCGCCCAATGCTCGGGCGGAAACTGCTTGTACGACTGGCGCGACATCCCGGATCTCGCGGAGGTCGGCTACCCGATCGTCGAAGCCTCCCCCGACGGCACGTTCGTGGTCACCAAGCACCCACGGACCGGCGGCCGCGTCTCGATACAATCGGTGGCCGAGCAGTTGGTCTATGAGATGGGTGATCCACACTCGTACATCACACCCGACGTCATCGCGGATTTCACCACCATCCGTCTCGCGGCCGATGGCGCCGACCGGGTTCGCGTCTACGGCATCGAAGGCCGCCCGGCGACTGACAGCCTCAAGGTGTCGGTGGCGTACCGGGCGGGCTACAAGGCGGTCGGCACACTGGTCTACGCGTGGCCGGACGCGTTCGACAAGGCCCAACTCGCCGACCGGGTGCTTCGCGAGCGCCTCGACCGCTTGGGGCTGCGATTCGACCGCGTGCTGACCGAGTTTGTCGGTGCGGGTGCGACCCACGGCGCGCTGGCCGGGCCGCCCTCACCGGATCTCCCGGAGGTGCAGCTACGGGTCGGGGTGCGGGGTGGTAGCCGCCGCGACGTCGAGCGATTTACCCGTGAGATCGCCCCGCTCGTGCTCAACGGTCCGCCCAGCGTCACGGGATTTGCCGGCGGCCGGCCGAAAGTGGAAGAAGTCGTCGCCTATTGGCCGGCGCTGATCGACAAGCGTGTCGTCCAGCCGACAGTGGAGCTCCAATGAGGGACCGCCGCTGATGCGCGTCCGACTGCTCGACATCGCGCATGCGCGATCGGGTGACAAAGGGGACACCGCCAACGTCGGCATCCTCGCGCTGCGCCCGGAGTGGTTCGAGGTGCTGGACCGCTACGTCACGCGCGACCGGGTCGCGGCCCACTTCACGGGGTTGATCACCGGCGACGTGGTGCGCTTCGAGCTGCCCAACCTGGGCGCGCTCAACTTCCTGCTGCATGGCGCGCTCGACGGCGGCGGGACGCTGTCGCTCAAGACAGACGCGCAGGGCAAAGTCGTATCGACCGCGCTGCTCCGCATGGTCGTGGACGTCCCCGACGACCTGGCCGCACGATTGCGCCTCCCGCCTGCACCCGTACGGTCGGCGTCCAGCCCCGCGCCTCCCGCGCGATGACGCCACTCACGGCCACGAAGCTGACGTTGGCCGTGACCGGCCTCTCCGTCTTCGGTTACGGGGTCCGAAGTGATCTCGTGGTGTGGCGCTGGACTGGGATCGTCTGCCTTGGGCTGGCGTTCGTCCTCCGCTTTGTTGGGCCGCGGGCGCATCGTTAAGTTGTTAGGGTGACAATAGTTTCCTCGCCGCCCGAGGCCGGGCGACGGCACCGCGTGCATGCGCCAAAGGCGCAGAGCTCTCGCGCTACCCCACACCGGGTCAGCGTCCCGGAATTGCTCGCGCCTGCCGGCACGCTGGACGCAGTCCGGGCTGCGGTCGGCAATGGTGCGGATGCCGTCTACCTCGGCGCCGGCGGCTTCAATGCCCGCGACGACGGCGCACAGTTGACCCTCGACGAGCTCGGGGAGGCCTGTCGGCTGGCGCACGCGCGCGGCACGCGGATCTACTACACCCTCAATGTCCTGATCAAGCCCGCGGAGTTGACCAACGCGCTGATGCTGCTCGGCGACGCCATAGACCGTGGCATCGACGCCGTGATCGTACAGGACCTGGGGTTGATTTGCCTGATCCGCGAGGCTTACCCCGAGCTCGAGGTCCACGGCTCGACCCAGATCACGGTGCACGACCCGGCGGGGGCTGCGGTGGTACGCGACCTCGGTGTCTCTCGCGTGGTGCTGGCACGAGAGAACTCACTCGACGATCTCCGCGCGATTCGGGCCGCGGTCCCCGACCTCGGACTCGAGGCGTTCGTGCACGGCGCGCTCTGCATCTCGTATTCCGGGCAGTGCCTCATGTCCGGGCTGATCTCCGAACGCAGCGCGAATCGCGGGGCCTGCGCGCAGGCCTGTCGGAAGGACTACACGCTCACCGACGCGGCCACCGGCGCGACGCTGGACACCGGCTACCTGATCTCGGCCAAAGACCTGGCGGCGTACGACGAACTCGCCGCGCTGGCGGATGCCGGCATCCGCTGCCTCAAGATCGAAGGCCGCAAGAAGCGGCCGGAGTACGTGGCCACAGTGACTCACGGGTACCGGCAGTGGCTCGACGCCATGGCGCTCGGCGCCGGAGAGCCGGCGACCACCGAAGCGATCGAACCACTCGTCCAGATCTACAGTCGCGGGTTTACGTCGAGCCTGCTCCACGGGCGTGCTGGCCGCACCTTCGTGACTCGGGATCGCCCAGACAATCGGGGCACGGTGCTTGGCACCGTGGTCGCCACTGGCCGCGGCGAGCTGGTGGTGGATGTCTCCCGTGAGATTCATGCGGGCGATGGGCTGGCGTTTGAAGTGCCCGGGCGCCCAGGAGATCCGCGGGTGGGCGGTACCGTGACCGCGGTTCGGGCGACCAAGCGAGGCGGCAGGGGCTTCCGCCAAACCGTATCGATGCGCGAGCGCGCACCCGTCGGCGCAACCGTCGCGCGCAACGCCGATGCGGAGCTGTTGGCCGCCAGCCGGGCAAGCTACGCATCCATCCTGCCACTCGCGCCGCCGCGTGCGCAGCTCCACGTGCGACTGTTCGGCGACGCCGGCACCCCGCTCGAAGCCACCTTTACCGCCGGCGCGGGTGTGGACGCGGAGACGGTGTCGGTGACCACCGTGGCGATGCTCGTGCCCGCGGCGCATCGCTCACTCGACGACGCGCAGTGCCGGGCGCAGTTCGGACGGCTCGGTGACACGCCCTTCGTGCTCGGCGGCATCGACCGAAGTGGCCTCACGGAAGGGCTGTTCCTTCCCGTGAGTGAGCTCAATCACCTCCGGCAGCGTGCTGTGGACGCATTGGTGACTCGTCGCGACTGGTCGCGCGCGGCGGTGCGGATCCAACGGGCGGAGCGGATCGGGTCCCTCGTCGCCGCGACTGACGCCACACCACATACGACCTCAGGGACTTCGGTAGACGCGCCGTTCGCGCTGGCGGCGAGCGTCTACCAGGTAGCGGATGCCCGCGCCGCCGCAGCGGCCGGAGCGACGGAGATCATCTTCGATCCGTTCGTCCGGCACCCCGCGCCGCCTGCGGCACGTCTCCGTGGACTTGCGACCGAACTCGCGGAGGCCGGCGTCGCGGTCTGGCTTCGCACGCCGACGATCGTGCGCCCCGGCGACCGTCGTGGGCTAGCGAAGTGGCTGGATCTGGGCCTGCCGATCGTCACCGGCCATCTCGGACTCGCACGCGAGCTGGCGGCGGGCGGGCGTCGCGTCGCGACGGATTATGCCGTGAACTGCTTCAACCAGCATACTGCTGCGGCACTGTTCGGGATGGGTGTGGAGCGGATCCTGGTATCGGTCGAGCTGACGACCGACGAGCTGGCGGCCGTGTCGGCGCCGTGGTCGGGACACGGATTCGGCGCGTTGATCTATGGCCGACCAGAGGGCATGACCATCGAGCATTGTGTCTTGTCAGCGGCCTTCGACCGCGAGCCCGCGACGTGTCGCGACCTGTGCGTGCAGAAACATCCCAACGTCGAGCTGACCGACCCCGCCGGTTACCGGTTCGCGGTCGCGACCGATAGTGCGTGCCGGAACCGACTCCTGCACTCACGGCCCATCGAGGCGTCGGAGTTCCTGCCCGCGCTCTGGCGCGGCGGGCTCCGCGCGTACCACCTCGTCTTCAATGTGCCGGGCGATCCGATCCACGAACTCGTGTCCGGATACGCGGCCGCGCTTCGGTCGCTCTCGACGGGGACCGGGCCGGACATCGGCGTGCTCCGAGCGCTCGTGGGCGGCGTGTTCACCCGCGGGCATTTCGCCCGTGCCGTGTGATCCGGTGCGACCCTCGGTGGTTCGCGGTCCGCATTGTTCGGCGACCGAGCGGCGTTGATCGATGAGGGTGCCTGGGGCGTTCGCACCGACGATATGGCGATGACGACTACGACGCCCCGCGCCACCGCGGCACCGGTCGCCAGCCCGTCCATGCCGGCGGTCTCGCGCGCCGCGGGCCACGAGGGGGCGAGCGGCATAGGGCAGGTGCTGAAGAACGCCTTCGGGTATTCCGAGTTTCGGCCGGGTCAGGAGCGCGCGATGGCGGCCGTCATGGCCGGACGCGATACCCTCGTCGTGCTCCCGACTGGTGGTGGCAAGTCGCTCTGCTTCCAGGTGCCCGCGCTCTTGCTTCCGGGATTGACGGTCGTCGTGTCGCCGCTCATTTCGCTGATGAAGGACCAGGTGGATGCCCTCGTCGCGCGCGGACTACCGGCCGCGTTCATCAACAGCACACTCAGCTTCGGCGAGGTTGCGGATCGGTTCGCGCGCGCGGAGCGCGGCGAGCTGCGCTTGCTGTACGTGGCCCCGGAGCGATTCGACGCCGGCTCGGCCGGCGACAGGTTACGAAGCGCCGGAGTCTCGCTGCTGGCGGTGGACGAGGCGCATTGCATCAGCGAATGGGGACACGACTTCCGACCCAGCTATCGCCGCGTGCGGTCGGTGCGCGCGGCGCTGGGCGACCCACCCACGGTGGCCCTGACGGCGACCGCGACCCCGGCGGTGCGACAGGACATCGCGGAGCAACTCGGACTCCGCGACCCGGAATCGGTGGTCACCGGCTTCGACCGCCGGAATCTGCACTATCACGTGATCCGAACGCGCAACGACGCGGAGAAGGACGCTACGCTGATCGATCTATTGCGGACCCATCCGGGCCAAGCGGTGGTCTATGCGACGACACGCAAGGCAGTCGATCGCATCGCGGCCGCGGTGAATGCGGCTGGGGTACCGGTCCGAGGGTATCACGCGGGCCAGGAGGACGTGGACCGCCAGGCCGCGCAGGACGACTTCATGCACGAGCGTGTCAAGGCGATCGTTGCCACCAACGCGTTCGGGATGGGGATCGACAAGGCGAACGTGCGGCTGGTCGTCCACCACACGATGCCAGGGTCGTTGGAGGCCTACTATCAAGAGGCCGGCCGCGCCGGCCGCAACGGCCAGCGCGCGAATTGCGTGTTGCTGCACGCATTTCAAGATCGGTTCACGCACGAGTTCCTGATCGACAACCCCCGCCCGATCTCCACCGATGGACGCTGGGACTCGCGTGCGGACGTCCGAGTGGTCGATCCGGAGAGTGAGGCCCGCCGCCGGCGCGCGGATCGGGCGAAGTTGGACATCATGCAGCGGTACGCGTACAGCACGGCCTGCCGCCGCGCGTTCATCCTCCGGTACTTCGGGGACCCCGCTGCGGGCGCCGAGTGCGACGGGTGCGACAACTGCCTCGGCAACCACCGCCCGGCGGTGTCCGGAGCGGCGCCGTCCCGAGGCGCTCCGCGGGCGCGGCCCGGCCGGTCGGGGAGGGGGAGCGCGACGTCGGCGCCCCGCGCTCCGAGCACTGCGGCGGGGTCTGGGGCTCGGGCTCGGGAGGGGGTAGGGGTCGGACCCGCGGACGGTCCCTTGTTTGCCGCGCTGCGGACCTTGCGGAGCGAGTTGGCCCGTCGGGACGGAGTGCCGGCTTACGTCGTCTTCCCAGATACGACGCTGGCTGAGATCGCGGCGCGCCGGCCGCGGTCACTGACCGCCCTGGCCGATGTCCGGGGCGTCGGGCCGACTCGGCTCGACCGCTATGGCGAACAATTCTTGGCCGCCGTGCGGACGCACGGCGCGCACGCGACGGCGTCCGACTGAGGTGAGACGACTGCATGGATGACGGGCTGTATTTCACGGATCAACACATCGCGGTGCGCGACATGGTTCGCACATTCGCGCGGGAAGAAGTCGCTCCTGTGGCCGCCAAGTTCGACGCGGCGGGCGAGTTCCCGTGGGAAACCGTGAAGAAGATGGCGGAGCTCGGGTTGTTGGGCGTCCCGTGGCCGGAATCACTCGGCGGGGCGGGATTGGACCTCCTGAGCTACGTGATCGTGATCCACGAGTTGGCCAAGGTCGATGCGTCGCACGCGATCACCATCTCCGCCCACACGACGCTCGGGACGTCACCGATCGTCAACTTCGGCACCGACGCCCAGCGGCGACGGTACGTGCCGATCCTGGCTGCCGGCCGGGCGTTGGCCGGCTTCGGACTCACGGAACCCAGCGCGGGGAGTGACGCGGCCGGGACCAAGACCACGGCCGTCCGGCGCGGCGCGTCGTACGTGCTCAACGGGTCCAAGATATTCATCACGCATGGGGGCGTTGGAGAGGTCTTCGTCGTGACCGCGGTCACGACTCCGGGCGTGGGGACGCGGGGTATCAGCTCGTTCATCGTGACCAAGGAGACGGTGGACGTCCCCCGCGCCCGCGCGCTGGGGATCGGGCATGATGATTCGCTGGCAGCGATGCCGGGCTTCCGCGCGGGCAAGAAAGAAGACAAGCTTGGGTGGCGCGCGTCGGACACACGCGAGCTGATTTTGGAGGACGTCGAGGTGCCGGCGGAGAATCTGTTGGGTCCGGAAGGGGCGGGATTCGCCAATTTCATGCGGACGCTGGACAGCGGCCGCATCGGAATGGCGGCACTGTCGCTCGGGCTTGCCGAGGGGGCGTTCGAACAGGCGCTGCGATATGCCAGCGTGCGACAGCAGTTCGGACAGCCCATCGCGGGGTTCCAGGGCGTACAATTCCAATTGTCGGACATGGCGACGGAGATCGAAGCCGGAAAGCACCTCATGTACCACGCGACGTGGTTGGCACACCAAGGCAAGCCGTTCACGAAAGCGGCGGCGATGGCCAAACTGTATTGCAGCGAGCTCGCGATGCGGGCCACCATCAAGGCAGTCCAATTGCACGGCGGCTATGGCTATACAAAGGATTACCCGGTCGAGCGCATGATGCGCGACGCGAAGATCTGCGAGATCGGGGAAGGGACATCAGAGATCCAGCGACTGGTGATCGCCCGCAACCTGCTCAAGGAGTTGTTGGATTGAGCGGGCGCGGCGGCATCGCCAGCATGCTGGTCACATCACGGCGGCCTATTGGCCGCACCCGCCCCGGCTCGACGCCATGGGCGGCGATTCGTTTTACTGTGGAGTCAGATGAAGCGCGAATTATTGATCAACGCGAACCCGCGCGAGACGCGGGTCGCCATACTGGAGGACGACCAGCTCGTTGAGTTGCTCGTTGACCGGCCGGAAGCCCGGCGCATGGTCGGCGATATCTACATCGGGAAGGTCGAAGCCGTACTGCCCGGCATTCAGGCAGCGTTCGTGGATATTGGGACCGAGAAGAGCGCCTTTTTGCACGCGTCAGACCTCGTCCACGACGACGACGGAGACGACGACGAGGATGAGGACGCCGATGAAGCGGACGGCGAGCCGGATGCCGTGCCCGAGAATGGTGCGGACGCTGCGCCTGCGAGGGAGGGCGAGGATTCCCCCTACGCCGATGCGCCATCGGTCCCGCGGGGCCGCAATGGGAATGGCGGTGGCAACGGGCGGCGCGGCGGCGGTACTGGCGGCGCCGCGCGCGGTGGCAGCGGCGCGGACCACGGGCGATCGAAAGTGCCGCCCATCCAGGACATGCTCAAACGGGGCCAGGAGATTCTCGTCCAGGTCTCCAAGGAGCCGATCTCGACGAAAGGACCGCGCGTCACCGCGCAGATCTCGCTCGCTGGGCGCTTCCTGGTCTACATGCCCGATGCGACGCGGGTCGGGGTCAGCCGGAAGATCGGCGATCGCGCCGAACGCCAGCGCCTCCGGGAGATGGTGCAGGCCGTGCTGCCGGAGAAGAGCGGCGGCGTCATCGTCCGCACGGTCGGGGAGGACGCGACCCAGGAGACATTCAAGCAGGAGCTCACCGCGCTGATCGGTACCTGGAAACGGGTGAAACGGAAGACGCATTTCACACGTGCGCCCAGCTTGGTCCATCGGGAGACGAGCCTCACGCGCGGGATCATTCGCGATCTCTTCAGCGACAAAGTGGACGGTCTCACGGTGGACTCGAAGCAGCTCTACAACGAGATCGAGGGCTACTTGAGCGGGATCGCTCCCGGTCTGATCGATCGCGTCAAGCTGTACGAGGAGCCAGTGCCGCTCTTCGACAAGGCCAACATCGAGACCGAGATCCGGGACCTGTTCAAGCGACGGTGCGATCTGCCCGCCGGTGGGTACCTGATCATCGAGCCGACCGAGGCGCTGGTCTCCGTGGACGTCAATTCCGGACGCTATACCGGCAAGAAGGACCCGGAGAAGACGATCCTCAAGACGAACCTCGAGGCTGCTCGCGAAGTCGCGCGGCAGATCCGGCTGCGCGATGTGGGCGGCATCATCGTGTGCGACTTCATCGACATGGAGACCAAGGCCAATCGTGACCGGGTGCTGCAGGAGCTCCGCGGCCACCTGGGCCGCGACCGAGCCCGGACCAAGGCGTTCGCGGTGAGTGAGCTGGGCCTGATCGAGATGACGCGACAGCGTGTGCGTCAGAGCCACCTCCAGAGCATGACCGAGCCGTGCCCGACCTGTCACGGCACGGGGCGGGTCTTCACCCCCGAGGTGATCGTGCGACGGGTCGAGCGGTCGCTGCGTCGCGTGGTGGTCGAAGGCAAGCGCGACAACCTGCTCATCAAGCTCCATCCCGATGTCGCGCTCTACGTCCTGGAGCAGGAGCAGGACTTCGTGCGGAAGCTCGAAAAGGGCGCGGGATTCTCCCTCGAGCTTCGCGACGACCCGCTGCTCCGTCCCGACGAGTTCAAGATCGTCGTCAAAGGCGCGGGGCGGGATGTGACCCAGCTCTATGCGGTGGCGTAGCGACGTGGCGCCGACGGGAGCGCGGACGGGCGGCGCCACAGGCGGCAGGCCGCGAAAGGCCCGTGCGTGATTGACTCCGTCCGTCGGGGCCGTTAAGATGAGAGGCTGCACCCTTTTACACATTCACATCGCTCCCATGACCTACGCCATCATACGCACCGCCGGCAAGCAGTTCCGCGCCGAGCCGGGTAAGGTGCTCCGTATTCCCAGCTTGCCAGATGACGTTGGATCCGAGGTCGTGTTCGACGAAGTGTTGCTGTCGTCCGACGGCGACTCGATCAAGGCCGGCGCGCCGGTGCTGGACGGAGCCAAAGTGACGGCCGAGATCGTCCGTCACGGACTCGCGGACAAGATCATCGTCTTCAAGTTCCGGCGTCGGAAGAACTACGCCCGCAAGCAGGGCCACCGGCAGGGCTTCACCGAAGTGCGGATCCGCGACATCTCCGTCGCCTAGCTGCTCGGCGACCGTATCTACCGGACGGGATCATGGCTCACAAGAAAGGCGTCGGCTCCTCGCGCAACGGCCGCGACAGCAATCCGCAGTACCGAGGCATCAAGAAGTTCGGCGGTGAGCAGGTCCGCGCCGGCAACATCATCGTGCGCCAATGCGGCACCCGCTGGCACCCCGGCCGCAACGTCGGCCTGGGCCGCGACTACACGATCTTCGCCCTCGTCGATGGCGTCGTGAAATTCGAGCACAAGAACAAGGCGCGATTCAAGGTGAGTGTGTACCCGGCGACGGCGGTGGCCGAGGGCTGATAGTCAGGTCGCCGACGATCGGCGATCGGTGTATGACGAGAAAGGGCCAGTCGCGGCGCGCCGCGACTGGCCCTCGGTGTTTCGGACCGACTATCGTGTTGCCGACTGGCGTCGCCGTCAGTACTTCGGCGGCAAGGTCTTGTACCGCTGCGTCAGGAGATCCTCGCGAAGCGGCTCCGAGTACTCATGGCCCCGCACGTACACGTGCTCGGCGCGCGTACTCAACTCGAACGGGTCACCCGTCCATACGACGATGTTCGCTTCGCGACCGACGGCGAGCGAGCCGACTCGGTCCGCTACGCCGAAGACCTCTGCCGGTGCGAGTGTGATGGCGCGCAACGCGTCATCCCACGGGAGGCCATATGCCACCGCGGTCCCCGCGTCTTGTCCGATGTTTCTGGCGTTGAACGCGCCCTCATCTTCGGTGTCGGAGTTGCCCACGATCACGACCTGGACGCCGGCACGCCGCAGACGGGCGGCGTTGTCCTGACGCTGGCCGAGCGTGCTGAAGCTCTGGGGGGCGTTGTCCAGCGCGCCGGTGAGCACTGGCACATGGGCCGCGACGAGCGCCGGTGCGAGCTGCCACGCCTCTGCGCCCCCCGCAATGATGATCTTGATGCCATAGTCGTGGCCCAGCCGGACCGCGTTCTCGATGTCACTGGCCCGATTGGCGACGACAAGCAGCGGTTCACGGCCCTGCAGCACCGGCACGAGCGCAGCCAATTCGCGTGGCGCCGCCGACAGCCGATGCAGATCACCGCGATCGTAGTCCGCGGGACGGCGCATATAGAGTCGCACATCGTCGAACAGACCACGGAGCCGGTCGATCACCTCGCCGCGCGCACCGAGTTGCGCGCGCTCGGCGCTCGTGATCTGTGCGACCATCGCGGCCGGCGCCTTGACGACGAGAGCGGTCGCGGGACCCGCAACCAAGTCAATGAACGCCGCTTGGCCGTATACCAGGTGGCCGCCCGGCACCAACACGGCACTCGTGACACCGCCGGCCCGTGCCTGCGCGATCATCGGGGACGCCGGGTTCAAGCCGTCGATCATGGAGAAGCTGGCCGCGATGGCGTGGTCGCCAACCGCCGTCTGATCCACCGTCTCCTCGACCGCGTCTACCTCGACCACCCCGACCGACGTCCCGGCGTTGACGAATCCCGGTGTCACCCACTTGCCGGTGGCATCGATCGTGGTCGCCCCGGCGGGCACGGGCACATTCGCGCCCACCGCCACGATCCGGCCATCGCGGAACAGGACCGTACCCCGCTCGATCTTGGGGCCGCTCACGGGGAATACCGTTCCTCCCACGATGGCCACCGCCTGCGCGGCCGCGGTGGATGGGATGGCGGCGCTGATCACGACGGCCACGGCAATCACGCGCGCCATGGGTACACGAAGCGAGAGGCTCATCGAGGAGCGCCTCCAGCCGTGGTCGCGGAGTCCGCCGGTACGTAGCCGAGCTCGAAGTCCGTGCGCCAGTGCTCCGCGACATCGCCGCGGTCGTAGAGGAGCGCGCCGTCGATCCACACCTTCTCGGCGTGGGCGTAGACGCTGAAGGGCGTACCAGACCAGAGGACGACGTCGGCGTTCTTGCCGACTTCCAGTGAGCCGATCTTGTCATCGAGGCCGAGGGCCCAGGCAGGGTTGATCGTCATCCATTTCACGGCATCCTCCTCCGAGACCGGGATACCGGCCACGGCACCCGCCCGCATCGCCTTGGCGACCTCTTGATTGAGTCGCTGTACACCGTACGGGTCGTCCGAGTGAATCATCGCGCGTGCGCCAGCGCGATTGGTCAGCGCGAGATTCGTCCGGATCGCGTCGAACGACTCCATCTTGAATCCGCCCCAGTCCGCCCATTCGGCCGCACCGATCCCGTTCTTTGCCAGCAGGTCCGCGATCTTGTACCCTTCGACGGCGTGGTGGAACGCACGGATCTGATAGCCGAACTCGTGCGACACGTCGATCATCTGCGCCATCTCGTCGGCGCGGTAGCAGTGCATGTGGACGAGGATGTTGCCCCGCAGCACCTCGGCGAGCGTCTCCATCCCGAGATCACGCGCCGGCGGATCGCCCTTGTGATCCGCGTTCCACTTGTCCCATCGGCGCCGGTACTCCGCGGCCTGGATCCACGCCTTGCGGTACCCCGCGACATTGCCCATGCGGGTGGACGGGCCGCGTTGCGCGTACACGCGCTTCGGGTTCTCGCCGCACGCCATCTTGAGCCCGTATTTGGCGCCTGGGAACTTCATCCCTTGCACCGTACGCGACGGGACGACCTTGAGCACCGCGCTCCGGCCGCCGATCAGATTGGCCGATCCCGGGAGGATCTGTACCGTGGTGACGCCCCCCGCCAACGCGCGCGGGAAGTACGCGTCCTGCGGCCACACGGAGTGCTCCGCCCAGACGTAGGGCGTCGTGGGATCAGTGGCTTCGTTGCCGTCCGACAGCGCCTCGCCGCCGGGCGCCGGATAGACGCCCATGTGCGAATGCACGTCGATGATCCCGGGCGTCACGTATCGACCATGTCCGTCGATCACGACCGCGTCGGCCGGCGCGTCAACTGACGCACCCACGGCGACGATCTTTCCGTCGCGCAGCAGGATCGAGGCGTCGTGCAGCGTCGGCCCGGCGGCGGTCAGGATCGTCGCGCCCCGGATCACGGTGGTCCGCGACGGAAAGGGTGTGTAGGTACTCGGAAACGGGTTCGCGTTCGGCAGCGACAACATGCCGGGCGACGGCGCCGTATCGAGGACGGCCGTAGTCGGTCCGGTCGTCGCAGGCGTCGCCCCGGTAGGTGTCGGCGTCGTGGTGGGTGCGGCGTGGCCGGCCGAGCATCCGCTGGCGACGACCACGATGGCGACCGCCGCGATCCTGGCCATCGGCGCGCGTCGTGACGCGGGAGCGACTGGAGGCGAGACCGGTGTCGATCCCGACACGCGGAGTTGCACGGCAAGACTACGCCGGGCCTGAGAAGGGTCGGTGCGCACGCGTGGCATCGTGTGGTGTGGGTCCAAGGGGGGTTTCACGGGCCGCGAATAGTATGACCGCGTGACAGCCGTCCGCAATCAGCGGCCGGGACTGACCTGCGCGCGCATCACGATCGACGCAACTCCGCGGACATCTCGCGGCACACATCGGTGCACACCGCGTCCACGCCCAGTGCGTGGAGCCGCCGGGCCACAGCGGGGTCGTTCACGGTCCATGCGATCACCCGGCCACGCGCGGCGTGGATCCGGGCCACGAGCTCGGCGTCGATCATTTCCCACCGCTGCCAGTAGTCGCGCGCTCTCGCGTCCCCGAGCGCGGCGGCCGGATCGATCAGGTAGCAGTCGAGGAGGATGCCGGTCGGCAGAGTAGGCGCGAGGGAAGCGGTGCGGAGCGCGACGCGATGGTCGAAGCCGTGAACCGCGCACGCGGCCGTCGATTCGCCGATGCAGCGCACGACCGCCGCGGCGGCGGCGGTCGCCTTGACTTCGATGTACGCGACCCCCCGGCGTCCTACCAGGTCGAGGACCTCGGGGAGCGTCGGGATCGGCACGCCGGGGGCCAGCGCATGTCCCCGTACGACCGCGTAGGTGACGTCTCGGATGGCCGGTGGGGGCGCGTCCGCCGCGCGGCCCGGGGGCCCGACAGGCAGCGTCGGATCGTGGTGTACCACCAAAACGCCGTCAACCGTCAAGTGGACGTCGAGTTCGATCGCATTCGCGCCGGAGTCGAGCGCGTGCCGAAATCCGGGAAGCGAATTCTCGGGGTGCTCGCGCGGCGAGCCCCGGTGAGCGATGATTTCGAGTCGGCCTTTCCGGTGTGCAGTTGTGGTCGTGGTAGGCACGGCGCCAAGCTAGGTGTACCCTCGGATCGGTGAAAGGGCGGGATAACCCCACCGTTGACCGTCCGTTTTGGAGGACAGCTGTTGTCCTTAACATTACGCAGTGGCCCACGTCAGACCTATGCAGCGAGATGAGTGAGCCGTCGCGGCTGAACGAGGCGGACCTCGACCCGTTGCGGGATCAGGCGGACGCCGTGGACCGGGCGCTCGTTGCCCGGTGGCTGGGCGGCGACGAGCGCGCGGCGACGCTACTGGTCGAGCGTCACGGAGCGGCGTTGGCGCGGTTCGGGGCCAGCCTGATCGGGGGGCGTGGTTCGGGGGGAGGAGAAGTTGACGACCTGGTGCAGGACACGTTCGTTCGGGCCTTTCAGTCACTGGCTGATTTTCGGGGTGAGAGCTCGTTGCGGACCTGGTTGTTCACGATCGAGCGGCGGCTGCTCGTAGACCGTCGGCGCGCGGAGCAACGGCGGCCGGATCGGGTGGAGATCGGGGAGGAGGACGCGGCCACGGAGTACACGGCGCTCGACGCCATGGTCGCGGATGAGACGGAAGGCCGGATTCGGCGATCGCTCGAGCGGCTGTCGCCGATGCAGCGCGACGTTTTTACGCTGCGTATTGCTGAAGGGTTGTCGTACAAGGAGATCGCCGATGTCGTGGGGAGTACGGAGGGTGCGGCCCGCGTCCACTACCACAACGCGGTGCGAGTGATCAAGGAGCACGTCGATGCGTAACTGTCAGAATGCGGACTTGCGTGACGAGCTGCCCGACTTCGCGGCCGACCGGATGACCGGTACGGACCGCGCGCGGGTGGCCGCGCACATCGCCGAGTGTGTCGAGTGCGCGGCCGAGGTGGAGCTGCTGCGCGGCGCGCATCGCGCGATGACGCGGGACCTCCCGCGCATCGATGTGGCTCGCATCATGGCGGCGCTGCCCGCGCCACCGCATGCAACGGCTCGCCCAGAGCTGGTGCGAGCAGACGCCGGACCGATGGGTGAAGCCAGCGGTGTCCGACCGATCGCGGGTCATCCGGACCGGGTCGTCCGTCACCGGCCGATGTGGACCGGCTGGCGCGTCGCGGCGGCGGTATCCACGATCGCGGTTGGCGGACTGTCGGTCGCCGTGATCCGCGATCTCGCATCAACCGGTCGAAGCCCAATGGCTGGACCGGCAGTGGTCGCGTCGCCCATCGCAGCGCCAGTCGGCTCGAGCAGCGGGTCGAGCAGCGCGGTCGGCGCCGGCCCGGATACGCAGGGGGGGGTGCCGGCCGATGTCGGGTCGAGTGCGGCGGGCTCCGCGTCACCGACGACGACGACGATGACGCCGACCGTCCCGCCACCCGCGGGCGTACGTCCTTCGACCGCCGGGACGGATGCGGGGCAAGAGTCCAACCCTACCGGGGATGTCGAGGCGGCTGCGTCCGCGGGTGCCGGGATGGCTGTCGCCGGGAGTATCTCCGATCTCAGCGATGGGGAAGTGGAGGGGCTTCTGAACGACCTCGATGGCCTCGAGGCGTCGCCGTCGGATGAGCCGGACGCGGCGGCACCTGGCCTGCACGCGGCGGTGACGCCATGATCGCGCGTATGCGAGCGCGTATGCGAGCGTGTGTGCGCGCACGTGTGCGCGCAGGTGCGCGGCGGGCTCGGAAATTGGGTGGGGTGATGCTCGCGGGCGCGCTGCTCGTGGGTGGAGCACACCGTGTGCGCGGGCAGTCGCCGCCGACGCCGCAAGGGGGGAGTGCAGCCGCGGGCGGGCCCGCTGGACCAGGGGCTGTGCTCCCGCGTCGGCAGCTGCTCGAGCAGCAAGTGCGGCAGCGCTTCGAGCAGATCGTGCGGCAGCGCCTGCAGCTTACCGATGATCAGATGCGGCAGCTCCGACAGACGAATCAGCGGTTCGCGGATCAGCGCCGGACGCTCGCCGACCACGAGCGCGCGATTCGTGGCGAGATCCGGCGGGAGTTGGAGCCAGGCGTGGCGGCCGATCAAGCACACGTCGCGGCGCTCACCGATTCGCTCTTCGCGATGCAGCGTCAGCGGCTCGACGTGGCGCAGGCAGAACAGAAGGAGCTGGCGGGGTATTTGACACCCGTCCAGCGGGTGCGGTACTACGGGTTGGAGGAGCAGCTCCGGCGTCGCATGGAAGTGATCCGTCAGCGCCGGCAGCAACGGCAGGCGCAGGGGCAATTGCTCACGCCGTAGCTGATCGCGCCGCAAGTCGGTGGGGCCACGCGCCGCCCGCTAGATTGGGCGCGGCTCTCTCCCCGACATCCGTGGCCATTCTCCTCGCGCTCGCATCGGCGGTGTTGTACGGCGCGGCCGACTTCCTGGGCGGTTTCGCCAGCAAGCGGGCCTCGACACTGTCCGTGCTCGTCCTCTCGCAGCTGGTCAGCGTCGCGACGGTGCTGGCCGCGCTCTGCGTGTTTCCGCGGGCCACCGTTCACGAAATCGACTTGGTCTGGGGTGCGGGCGCCGGCCTAATCGGCGGCGCGGGACTCGTGCTGTTCTATCGTGGCTTGGCGACGGGCACCATGAGCGTCTTCGCCCCGATCACGGGTGTCGCGGCGATCGCGGTCCCGGTGCTCGTGGGTCTCTTCGATGGCGAGCGCCCGCGCCCGACGCCGTTGCTGGGGATCGTGTTGGCTGCCGTCTCCGTGGTGTGCGTGAGCGTGGCGGTGGTACCCCGTGGCGCCGACGGGCGGCGCTCCAACCGCGCCGCGATCTCGGGGCGCGAGCTCGCGACCGCGCTTGCGGCGGGCGTCGCGTTCGGGTGCTTCTATGTCGCGATCAAGCACGCCTCGCCGACGGCCGGGCTCTGGCCGTTATTCGCGGCGCGCGGCATGTCGGTTGTGGCGTACGCCATCGTCGCCGCAGCGACCGGTCGGACGCTGCGTGCATCGCGCGCCGTCCTCCCGATCATCGCGTGGACCGGCGTGGTGGACATGCTGGCGAACATCTGCTTTCTCCTCGCGCTCGACCGGGGGATGCTGAGCTTGGTGGGCACGCTCGCGTCGCTGTATCCCGCGGCCACCGTAGTGCTCGCGCGCATCGTGTTACGAGAGCGACTGGGCGCGGTGCAGGGCGTGGGGCTGGGGATGGCGATGGTGGCCGTGGGGCTGATGTCGGTGGGGTGACCGTCGCCTGTCGGCGACGGGAGTCCTCGGCGGCCTCTCGCCCGTCGGGCTATCGCGCGTCGCCCGTCGGGCGCTCGAGTGCCGCGCGATCCCAGTGGCCGAGGTCCGCGGCCGCGGCGTAGGTGGATTGCAGGAAGTCGAGCAGCATCGCGTCCGGGGAGGGGGCGGTGCGCACGGCCTCGTACGGGAGCACGAACTCGCCGAGCTCGCGATGGTAGTACGCGGCGGCAGGCTGGACTACTGCTGCGGCGAAGTCTTTCGGTTCGGGCGAGGCGTACGCGTAGAACGCGGCCTCCTGCACCGGTCCGCTCCCCGGCCAGAATCCCGCGCTGATCACCTCGTGCGAATAGGCCTCCAGCGTGACGGGGTCCGCTCCAGGCCGCGGTGGGGCCGGCCGGCCGGAGAATCGCGTCACGGCGTGGTCGAAACTGCCCCAGAAGAAATGCGCGGGACTGGCTTTGCCCACGAACCGGCTGCGGAACTGTTTGAAGACGCGGTCCACTTGGGTCAGCGCGTGCCAGAAGCGAAGTGCGGCGTCCCCGTCGTAGGATGCGTGCGTCCGGTCGATGCCGAATGGGATCGGATCCGGGACCTCGACCGGTCGAGCCCAGATCGTTGCCCCGATCCCCATCTCCCTGAGGGTCGCCATGTACTCCGCGTAAAAGTCCGCGACCGATCTCGGTGCGAGCGCGAGCGTCCGGCTCGCCCCGTCGCTCGTGCGTATCTCCAGCGTCTGGGAGAGAAAGTCGAACTCGACCTCGAACGTCCGCCAGGCACAGGGGATGGCCGACGTTGTCAGGCCGCGCGAGCTGACATACAGCGGGACATTCCACCAGTGGTTGAGCGTCGGCGTGAGGGCGAGTCGCGTCTTGCCGACGATCTGCGTCCACATGTGGAGCGTGGCGTACGTGTCGCGCCAGGCGTCGAGGGGCAGTTCGGGCCAGGGATCGCCGGGGCCTGCGCCAGCGGCGACGGGTGCAGCTGGCTCCGAGGGCATGACGTATGCTTCGGCCTCGATCTCGACCAACATCTGGGGATCGATCAGCCGGCGCACTTCGACCATGGTCGCGGTCGGCCGGATCGCGCCAAAGGTCTCGCCATGAGCCCGGCCGATGCGCTCCCAGTCACCGATGTTGGTGACATAGATGCGCGTGCGCACCACATCGGCGAACGTCGCGCCGGCCCGTGCCAACGCGGCCTGGATGTTGGCGAGCGCTTGCACGGTCTGGGCATAGGGGTCGCCCGCTCCGACGATCGTGCCGTCTGGCCCCGTGGCCGTGGTCCCCGAGACGTGCACGTGCCGTCCCACGCGAACGGCGCGCGAGTAACCCACCAGTGGCTCCCATGGCGTTTCGGTGGAGACGGTGACGCGGGGAGTCGCGGGGATCGGTAAGCTGGACGAAGTCGGGGCGGCCACAACAGCTCCTGGCGATAGGCACGCGCATCGGGCGGGTCTCGACGATGGCCTCGGGCGCGCGGCGCGTCAACTCGGGCGTGTCGTCTGCCTGGGTGAAGTCGCAGTTCGGCCAGGTGGCTTGTAGACTGACGTTCGTGTTGACCGCGGTGCCGAGCGCCAACGTGGCGACGTACAGCGGGACCGGCCCACCATTGGCGTTGTGCACGAAGGCGACCTGCAGTCCGTTTGGCGACGGCGCGGGCCACAGATTCTGAAACGAGGGTTGGCCGGCGAGGAGCTGCGGCGCGGATGACCCGTCCACGGGCAGCGAGTAAACGAAGTAGTTGTTGTCCGCATCGACGCGCGTTTCGGCGGCCGCAGGCGGAGGGAAGGGTTGTGCCGACCGGAATGCGTGACGAGGGCGTCGTGAGTTGGCGCGGAGGGCGCGGCGATTGCCCGGGCGGATTCGCGGCGGTGAAGCGGAGTCAAGCGTGACGCCAGTCCCACTTCTTCGCAATGGGGCGGCTCGTTGGCTGGCGACTGGTGCAATCGAGCGCCCGCGCCGGGCGGCGGGTCGTGGGTGGCCGACCGAGTGATGCAGTACCGCCGTGGCCGGCCCGCTAAGTAGCGACGGAGCCGTCAGTTGGTGTAATTTGCTCGACGGCCGGGGTGGCGGAATTGGTAGACGCAGGGGACTCAAAATCCCCCGGGAGGCGACTCCCATGCGAGTTCGAGTCTCGCCCTCGGCATAGACTTACACCATTCTAGCTCACGTACTCGCTGGGCGTGGTATGACCAAGAGTATGACTAAAATCGCTGAGATTTGAGTTTGGAGCTGGGGCGACGATCTGCCGCGCGTGCTGTTGTGCGGTGAGTTTCGGCGCCTTGAAGTAGAGACCGTACGTCGTGTAGAGCAGCGTAGACTGCAGCGCGTGGCCGAGCTGATTCTTGAGCCACTGGTGGTCGCACCCCCGCTTCAGATGCATCACCGAGAACGCGTGCCGATGCTGATGTAGCGTCGTGCGCAGGAGCCCGAGCGCCTTAGCCGCTCCGTGATGCGCCGCCAGTGCCGCGTCCTCGCGAATGTCTGGGGCCTGGGTCCCTGAAAACTCCTCCAGGCGGACTCGCATTTTGACAGCCGCCCCGATCGAGGCCAAACTCCCGGGAGGGAGGAGGCCGCATGCGGAAGAGCAAATTCAGTCCTGAGCAG